>Ga0302286_10000105_pt1 | contig 72383 bp, 38 predicted proteins | sample III_Fen_E2_3_FD_198765 | JGI IMG/M metagenome (GOLD analysis project Ga0302286, IMG submission 198765) | Peat permafrost microbial communities from Stordalen Mire near Abisko, Sweden - III_Fen_E2_3 | ecosystem: Environmental > Terrestrial > Soil > Wetlands > Permafrost | place: Sweden: Abisko...
GTTTCTTGATACCGCCGGGATGCAACGGTCGTAATCTCATTTTCCATTTGCAACAGTTTTTAGTGTTCGCTGCAAAACTAATAAGAATAAGAAAATTCCGCAAGGCGGTCAACGTAGGCGGATACCAACAATCAATGATAATTAGGCTCTCACACTTATTTCACAACATACAGTCTAACATAATTTGGGCTGAACTCCCAAATGAATTCAGCCCTTTATTTTCCTTTGTTCATCCGATATCAACAATTTTTTTATTTCACTTGATAAAGAGTTACCATTGAATTAAGTCCACTATTAACGGGTTCCCATTGATCATAAGTGGTATTCTTATAGTTTAGATCGACAATATTTATATCATTGAACTTACGCCATTTAATACCTTTCCTATCCATTGCAGCAATGCGGTTGGCAGGGAGGTTGGTGACATCAATACGTATCGTATTCTTTCCTGGATTTATCGTGTTGTTACAGTCTAGGATAAATGGTACACACCAAGCACAGCCAATAAACTTATTGTTAATCCATACTCTGGCACTCTCACGAACATCCCCTAAGTCAAGGGCCCACTGTGTCTCTTGTTTGCTGCGTGTATATGGTACGTAAAATGTTGTAGTGTAACTTCCTGTACCCATAGTCTCCTTCACAGAATCACCACTGAGTTTCTCCCATGTTGTAAGTTTATTAATATCATATTCTTGTTCCACTTTTGGATTGCTTTCTATGAAGTTCAATTTCCAGCCTCGATTTATCTCGGTAGGGTTGATGAAAGTCTGCTTTAGAGCTGGGGCATCAATCGTTGTCGGTTCGTCAAATGTTTCAAGTATTATCGACTGTCCTGAGCGAAGATTGATATTTACCTTCCCATTGTTAACATCTGTTGCATATTTTTTACCAGTCATTGGATCGAAAAGCATCGCACTGCTAAACTTGACAGCCAGTTCTATGTCACTGTTTACATCGTTAGGAGTTAGATTTGATATGAAGTAGTGATATCCTTTATCGTTTCTGCGACGAATCATTTTAAGATGTAAGTCTGTTTTCATCTGTTCAGGTCTTGCAGCAGCCTGCATTGCCTTGTTGTCGCATCCATAGTTGATAGTTGCTCCTGCATCAATAAGACTGTTGATATGTTGCTTCACTTTAGCAGGCATAAATGTGGAATCTGGTATGATTAAAGCCTTGTAACGAACGCCTGCAGCTGTCTGTAGCATTCCATTGACATATTTTGTTGTCATCAGAAATTTGTCGCTGATATAATCGCAGTCAAATCCTAATGAATCTATATTCAAAATGCTTCTAATGAACTGCGGTGCTTTACGTGCCATTGAATGAATATCAAACTGCATAATAAGATTATTACCAGTATGTTGAGAAATCATATGGTGGAAAGGAAGATAGACAATAAAATCGTTATCTGGCTGTCCCCATTGCAGGAATGACTGGCAACGTGTAATATATTTCATGAAGTATGGCGCATCTCGCCAGATAGAATTAGTCGGTGACATATCTATGGAGGCATAGAATTTCCATCCTGGCCATGGATCATTCTTTGGTGAGTAACAGGTTCCGTGGAAGAATACATGGTTGACACCCGAAATAAACATAAGGTCGAGGTCTGGTTTACATTGTGACAATGATGTTCGGAAATGTTCTGTAAGCCAAGTAAACGTCTCGCTGCTCGTAAATTTCTTACCTGTGATATGAGATGCTGAAGAGGCATATTTGAGCATGGACAAATCCGAGAAGTTTTTACGAGTATAACCTTCGTCCTCACGTAATCCCTTGATATGGAACTGTGACAGTCCAAAGCCTTCGATTTCAGGGATATCAACGGCAGCATACGTATCAATAAGATTGGATGGAGAACCGTGTGCCTGATTTCTGGTGATTGAATTATGGCTGTGAGCCCATGCTGTCCATTGTTCTGTAAAGTTATGTATCAGCAGGTCGGAAAGCGTTTCACGGTAGTCGGACAAAACTTGATTGTCAATATCTTCTTTTTCACCCATCAGTTCTGGAAGATGGTCTTCCAGTTTATAACCTCTACGCTTATAGAACTCTTTCAACAGAGAGGGTGTCCAGTCTGCCTTTTCCACCTCGTAAGAGTCGTTGAAAAATGTATGGGGGAAATACGCACCATTGATATTGAACGCTTTGTCAAACTTGCTAAGATAATTTGAAACGGCAGTACTGTCGAAATGATCGATGACATATCCTTCACCGCCGGGAGCAGCTCTTTTCACCTTCATCAGATTGCGTGAAACATAAAGTGCTATCAGATGCCATTTTCCTTTAGGGGCTTTCCATTGGAGTATTGAATCATGAACATACGATGTCACATTGATAGGGGTACCTGTTTCAGAATAAGCCATTAATTTGTCAAGATATGTATATGGTCTTTCTTTAGCATTCTCGGGCAGAACATTTATTTTAATTTTTCCTTCTGAAATATCCCATGTTCTGAATTCTACCTTACATGCTGATTCCTTTAATGTTACTTCAGGTCCTCCGAAAGGCCAACCAGTACCGGTGTTCATATCAATTTCGATAGAGTCACGAGTACCCTCGGTTTGTACATATTTTAGTGCATTCATCCAAGGCCCTGTGAGAAACTTAAGGTTATGGATTTCATTTCCCTGTACTCCATAGATAGGGGTGATTTCCAATGCTCCAATGCCTGCCTTCGCATATTGTTCTATGTTCCACTGAAGATTAGCGCTGTCTACAGCACTGCCAAGCCACCACCATCGTGTGCCTGGTTTGCATTCCTGCGTTATTTTTGGCCAATCCTGAGCATAGGAACAGATTGATATAAATATAATCAGAGCACTAAATATTTTTCTTTTTGCCATATCTTATTTATGTTATGTGAATTAATAATCAATTTCCGTCAGGTTTGACGATATCTGTAAATGGAGTCTGGCTCCATTTGAAAGTATTGAAATCATCCGGATGAGTTGGCGAATAATCCTTAAAGTCGTTTTTAATATCCTTTACTATTGGTAAATTAAGTTTCTTTATACCCATAACGATACATTTTGCCACTTCGTATGCTCCGTATGGATTAAAATGCGTATTGTCTTCCAGTGCTTTTGTTTGTCCCGGGAATGTGTTTGCCGGATAGTGTACAAGGGCTTTGCGGCTATTATCCACACCGAGAGTTTCAAACAGTTCCCGTGTCATCTGATGAAGATCTATCAGTTGTACGTTTTCACGTTTTGCTACTGCCATCATTGCTGCCGGATAATCTCCATGTGTTTCAATAATTTTACCGTTATTGTCAAAGTTACGTCGTTGGGTAGGTGTTACAAAAACAGGAATTGCGCCGTGTGCTCTAGCTTCGTCTACAAAGACCTTAAGATTCATAGAGAAGTTATAATATGCTCCTTTGCCTGGACCTTTCTCTTTTTGGTCATTATGACCGAATTCCATCAAGATGTAATCGCCAGGCTTAATCATACTTAATGCCTTTTTTAGTCTTCCTGCGGCAATGAATGAGGTTGCAGTCTCACCACTTTCTGCATAGTTAGCTATGGCAATGTTTTGATTAAACCAACGAGGTATCATCTGTCCCCAACTTGCCCACGGTTCATTATCTTGATCCACTACGGTAGAGTTACCACAGAGATATATAGTCTTGCATGAGTCATCTTTCTCTATCGTAATTGACTTTACAGCTGGAGCATCACCATTGAATTCCAGTGTAAGCTTATCATCCCAGTTTAGTTTTGATTTCTCACGTAGTTTGATCTTTACTGATTCCTTTTCATCAATCTTCGGACATCGTTTGTTGACAATAAACTGATACGTCGCATATTGTCCTTTCTTTGTATTCACATTTTCAACAAAGAGGCGTCTTGATTCGGCACGCACGGTTGTATTAGCCGCACGGCTTTTGCTACCTAGAATAACGGTCACCTTATAATTGCCGTCATCCACCTTCACAGAAAAATAAAAAGGTTTTAAACTCTTTGAGGTTGGAGCTGGTTGGAAGTCATATCCATATCCGTTGACATCTGAATATAAAGGCTGATTTTTCGTCAAGTCGTAACTCATGGTCTTTGAGATTACTATCAGGGGCATCAGCGCCGCCATTATTAATAGTTTTTTTTTCATCATTACTTTCGTACTACAGGTTAAATACACTTTAGTTTATTTTCGGTTTAAGTTCATCTGGTGAATCGTGTGTAGACATATTCACCCTAGGCGCAGTCTTCTCAAATAAGTCTTTCACAATATTGATATCAGTAGAGAATTCGGGACGAAACTTATCACTTTGCATATAGTCTATAATGGATTTTTTTAACTGTCTGGCAACAATGCGATTATTAAGGTCAGACGTTATATCCATACTTGTCATAATCAGTTTTCCATTAAGCACATTTGCTTCGAACAGGGTACCAGCTTTCCGGCTTACGAACCATGTGTCGATACTCTGAACTATTGGTTGAAAATCTTTTGGGAATTCGTCGAAATTGATAACTTGAGTTTTATTCATTAGCTCCCACCATTGTAATGAACTCCAGTCTTCAGTTGGAAATTCACCGAATATAGGATGACAGTTGTTGATGTAAGCACCTGTAGTATGGGGAGGACGCATCTTAAACCAGCTGGTATTCCAGAAGACAGGAGTGTAATATTGAACAATGTCATTGCCATAATGTACCTTTCCTGCAGCTGTGAGTAGTACACGTCCACCATTTTGTAATGTTTTGATGGCTTGAGTATCTAGAGTGTCTGAAATATAAATGCCGTCAGTGTTCGCTTCTTCTTCTCTCGCCGGATAAACCCAGAAATCCCAATGGTTTTTCGCTGTTCCATCAGTTGACGATATATTAACAGTAAGAGTCAGTTTCATTGCTTCATCGATATTGTTTAATTTTTCTTTAATGAAACCTAATGAAATATTGTTGCCAATAGGGATGTTTTTTGTTGATAGAATACCATAGGTATAGGTCTTTCCGAATTCGTTCGTAATGGAATATGTTGTTTTCGCACAATTTAACTCAGTTGCTGAGAAGTTCGAGATTTCTACAGGAATATTTAGCTCTTCATCATTTGCAAAGGTGAATTTAGGCATTCTCGCTAAAGCGACGATAGGAGAGCAGAACTCTGTGAAGTCTTCCGCTTTGCAGTATCCCTTTTCCCTAAAGAACACATTGAGAACTCCCACCAGAGCTGTTCCTTGTCCGCTGTAATCGTTAAGTCCTAATAATTGAAAACCTGCATAATTAGGAGTACGTAAGGTCTTTTCTATTTCATACTTATAACATAAAGTCTGAAGCTTTCCGCTCGACATAAGAAACTTGTGAGCCATGGTTTCCATGTTGTTTTCATTTAACAGGTCACGAAATATCTCAAAGTTTCGTGCTTTATATACACCTGTATATTGAGAAATTTCATCAAAGTCTGGGAAAGCACACCACTGACCCGTCTCGTGAGATATATAAGGTTCATTTATCTCAATGTCTTTATATTTTTCTATTTTATCTCTGAAGTCATCGTTGGCAGATGGCTGTCGTCGGTTCCATTCATCGAGTCCTCTTGCACCTGCTTTTACATGATACATACTTCTGGGTTGCCATTGCCATCCGTTGCCTACAGACGCTCCAGTATAGACACGTCTGGAATCCTTTGATTTCCAGTAATCTACAAATTTTGATACCCATGATACCCAGTTCCCACTCGGTTCATTGCCGCATGCCAACATGCAAAAAGAAGGATGATTACCATAATCGTCAGTCATTCGTTGCGTCTCCTTCATCAGATATTTATCAATGACCATGCCATTACCCAGTTTCACACCATGATTAGGCCATGATGGACCTTCTGGCTGTAGATAGAACCCTATAATGTCAGCAGCCTCAAAGGCGGCTTCCGGCGGACAATAAGAATGAAAACGTATATGATTTAGTCCATAGGAACGGCATTTTCTAAATACATGTTCCCATGACTTCTCGTCCATTGGCGCATACCCCGTAAGCGGAAAATCACAGTTTTCCACTGTTCCTCGTAGCATCACTTCTCTGCCGTTACAATAAAACATTCTTCCTTTTATCGTAAACTCGCGCATACCGAATGTCGTTTGTTTGACGGCGCCGTTGCCGAGTATCGCGGTGAGTTTATATAGAGAAGGATTGAACTCGTCCCATAACTGTACTTCGTCTCCCATAGGTAATGTAATTGTCGTAGAATCACTGTTCAACTTGTACGACTTTGTTACAGTCTGATGTCGGGATGAGTTGAATAATTCTGCATTCAACTTAAGATTCTGATTGCCACTTATTCCACCTAATTTAATAACGACTTTCGCTGTTTTATTGTGTATATCAGGATAAACTTGTAAGTACTCAATATACGATGTAGGTGTAGACTGTAGTTCCATCCGACCGACAATTCCGTTCCAGTCTCCCTGAGTCTGGTCGCTCACACTATGCGAGTCGGCACCGACCCCCACACCTTCAATGTGGTTGTCGATACGTATCGCCAATATGTTTTTCCCACTTCTTACATACGATGTGATATCATATATGTGAGCTGTCGTCAGTGAGTTTCGGCTACCTGCTTTTTTACCATTCACCCAAAGAGTAGTTTCTATATGAGGACGTTCAAGATAGAGAACAATCCTCCGTCCTTCCCATTGTTTAGGAACAGTAACCAACTTGCGGTACCATGCTATGCCTACATAATGTTTGTCCGGCGTAAGAAAAAAGGGTAATTTCATATCTCCCTCTTTTCGGTATTTCTCCATATAGGGATTATAGAAGAACGAACTGTCGTACAGACTTCCGATCCATCTAGTCTTTACCGATATGTCGTCGCCTTTAAGACGCTCAGTCATCGAGCCAGGCATCAGGATATTGTCTTTAAGATCCTTATTGTACCATTTTTCATTTACACCGATATCGTTTTGGTCTATCTGAAATTGCCAGTTCCCTGATACCGACAGACTGCTTTGAGCCAGGGTAACTACACTTGTGCAGAATAGTACGAGTGAGGAGATTACTGTTCTTAATTTCATTTGATGATGAATTTCCTAGTGGCAGAAGTTCTAGTTCCTTTAATCTTTACAATATATGTTCCCGGTATAAAAGGACTGCTGGCAATCTCATTATTCACTTCGTCCATTGTACAAGTAAAATCTGATACTTTTGTTCCGCTAATGGTATACACATTACATCTAACGGCCTCATTGTCAGATATTGAACTAACACCGTTCGTACTTGTTATACGAAGTATACCTGTAGGTTTAAGTAAGTCGGAAGTATCCCAGCTAAGCCCTTCGGGCAGTTCAGGCAAGTTAAGTGTCGGATTTCCTGAAAAAGTCTTGGTTGTCCATAGTATGATTGAATCGCCGCTTTCTGGAATATAACTTGTTGATGCTGAGTGGTACCAATTGAAATTGATATTACCGTTTATTGTAAGAGTCCCGTCAACTTTTAGGAAAGAGCGGCTTGTTGTATAGTTTTTGGCATTGAGCATGTTCAATTCTACGTTAGAACCAGCATTAGCATTTACATTACCAGAAAACGTGATATACCCCGTAGGACATACTGATGTAGGAGAACCCGGATGTAGGGTTGCACTTGTTCTTACGTAAACAGTAGGGTTTCCACAGTATCCATTACCTGCCAGTTCACCTGTTCCACTAATCGTCATCGTGTTGTTTCCTGTCATAGTTGTTGTTGCTGATGAATTATTTAAATAAAGAATACCCTGATTGACAGTTATTGAACCGATGACTGTCTGTGACTGTCCGCTGCCGATAGTCCACATGCTAGAACCTGATTTTATCACATTGCTGCTATTGATTACGGTACTGAAATTGAAGTTTGTTCCTTTAGTTCCGATGGTATAAGTCCCGGTTCCTGTCATAGTTCCTGTACCTCCGAGAACACCGATACTGAACGCATTACCCATATTGTTGATGGTTGTTCCGCTCATGACATTAAGTGTTGCTTGAGGTAGTCCGTAACTATTGTTCAATTGAAAGTCTGGATCGTATGTAGCTGTTTTTTGCTGATAAGCATTGACGGTTCCTTCAAATGCACTCCAGTTTCCCTGTAGATAATTGCGAACCCACTGTATGTAAAGATTCAGAGAGCCTTCGCCTACTAGTTTACCTGTCATCGTGCAACGGCCATCCACCCATAATGTACCTGTCTTGCCATAAGGGACATTGATATTCACAGGGTCTGTCTCTGCCGAATTAGTGGCAGTACTATTCATATAGCTCATTGTTCCGTTAGTGCCATTGAAGACAATGGTGTCGCCACAAGAATGACCGTTGGCTGCATCATACACAGTGCCAGCCTTGATGACAAGACGTTTAATCGTATTGCCGGAGTATATTGACAGTTGACCAGCTCCATCTTTGATTAAGTCTTCCGTGTTACTTCCGTAGACACTACCTTTCATGAGCACTGTGGCACCAGAGCCGACATTGACAGTAGCGCCGCCTTCACCAGCTATTATACTATTGCCCATGGTCATACTTGATGCAAAACCTAGAGTAGCTCCGCCATTGATATAAAGCTTATTACCTAGATGACCTAGAGAGCCGTTATCCACACCGTCTGTATTTGACATTGATGTCACAAAAACCTTACCGGCATTGATTACCGTACTGCCAGTGTAATGATTCGCATTGTTAATATATAGTGTGCCGTCACCATTCTTTGTCAGTCCTGTTTTCCCAATAATACTGTCACCGCTCAGAGTGAAAGCCTTTGTGTCATTGTTGAATGTGATACTTTTTGGAGACACAGCACCGGAAACTACTACACTTGTAGATGTGGCGTTGTCATCAAAAATAACATCATCACCACTGATAAACATATCTTCAGAACCGTCAACGACGAAATTCTTGCTTTTAGCAATATCCCAAACTGTACTCTCGGAGCCGTCCCATGTGATGGTCGTATTACCACGTGTTGATGGAACATGTACATATATCTTACCATTTTTAAATGACATGGTTGCTCCTGTTCCTCCTAAGCCTTCCACATGGATGCTGTCGGATACTGTAGAGTCAATGACTGCATAACTGCCCAGATAATAATCGCCGGCAGCAGGTTTTGTTGCTGAGGCAGCATTATGCTGAATGAACTCGAAAATGCAACCACCTTTTAACGTGAGTTTCCCAATGTTTAGAGTGTCGTTATTCTCGAAAGAAGTACCGTCGCTCTTCACGTCCAATTTAATGATCGCTCCACGTTTGAGAGTAAGCGTGTCAACAAAAGCTTTTCCATAGACATGATCACCTGCTACGTGTAATATAGCTCCATATTCCTCAAGCATACGTCTTTTGACACTTCCGGTAAGATTCATCTCGGCAAAGCGGTTTATCCATACAGGACTTTTTTCTATTGTTCCTGAGAAAGTTATTGTTCCGTCCCAAAGATTGGTTTCACCGCTGTAAGTCTGATTACCGTTGAATGTTAAATTTCCGCTGCCTTGTTTCACTAATCTCATATTATTAGTGAAAGTTGCCCCAGTGATAGTATAGTCCTTAGGGGAATTGACGGTTACAATATAAGGCTTTACACCATCGCTTACAGTTACCGTGCCACCTGTCATGTTGCATAAAATCACATGCTGGTCGTCATCTGCCGAAGTAATAGATGTTGTCTCTTCTTTACGATCATTTGTCATAACTGGTGGTGGAGGTACTAAGATACCTTCGCGTTCACCCAAGAAGAAACTTTCATGAGGAGGTTGATTGTATCCGCACATCTGCCATTCGATGGCATTGCGGTATTGCATATCATGGAGTAGGGTATATACACGGTTTGTCGTCGGAACTGTTGTCGTATATATACGAAGGCTCATGTTGTCAGAAGAACGAACTATTTCCTCTTCACGCCAGTCTCCAAGAATGTCACATTGCATGCAAGGTGTTCCTTTAGTATAATTGTTGGTATAAGAACCGCTCATGGTGAAGATCGGGCTTGTTGAACCGTTACATTTAAAGATTGCAGGTGTTCCGGCACCATAGGTGGTGACATCTTTTGATGAGGTATAATCCATTGTTTCCTGTAGAAGATCACCATCCCAATATAGTTCAAAATTCTGAGTGACAGAATTTACCCATGTTTTATCTTCATTGTCTGTTGCACCATGGAAGTGGGGGCCTGCGATGAGCACTGCTCCATAGAAATCATTAGAGACGTTGGCTGCCATACAACGGCCACAGTCGCTACTTGCCGTATATCTCCAAAGAATCTTTCCTGTTGCTGCGTCACGGTAGTTGGCACCGGGGCTAGCCTCATTGCAGGCAAATATCTCGAGTCCTTTACGATATGGATCGAAGTCACCACAGTGTTGTGCATCTCCATGTCCCAATCCTGTGGTATAAAGTCCTTTTCCGTTATCGTCTACTACCATAGAACCATAGATAATCTCGTCTTTTCCGTCATCATCCACATCGGCAATACCAAAGTTATGATACCCCTGTCCATACCATGGACTGCCTGCTGTTACGAAATCGGTGGTATTGCTCCATCTGTTTTTAAACTTCTTATTCACGATATCCAATGCACACATAATTGTTTTTGTGTATATGCCGCGGGCAAGGACAAGACTTGGTTTACGACCGTCAAGGAATGGTGCTCCGAAAAAAAACTTGTTGCATCTATGACCGTAGCTGTCACCCCAGTCGCTTGCGTTTCCTCGTGGTAACGGATAGGAAATATTGTCAAGCAGTTTGCCTGTTGCCCCTTCAATAAGTAGCAAATATTCGGGTCCTTCAGTCATGTAAGTCATGTTTGCTGTTTGTGTGATGTATGAACGGTAATTGCTTGTTGTACCTATTTTTGTTCCATCGTTAAGTATTGTTCCGTCGGCACAACGTAGTACTACTTCTGCCTTTCCGTCACAATCCCAATCGTAAGCCACACAGTTCACTTCCACGTTACTGCCACTTACCATATTTGGGCCGCAGTCAATCTGCCACAGCTTTGTGCCATCCATTTTATAAGCCTCAAATCGTGTGAAGGCAGAGTCGTTTGCTACAGAGAAGTCTCCGTTTGTCCGTTTTACTATAATCTCGTACTGTCCATCCCCGTCGAGGTCAGCTACACTTGCATCATTAAGTTCGAAGAGATTATTACATTTTTTCTGATTACTTCCCACCATAGGGATATAAACATCACTCATGGGTATTGACAGATATTGTTGGTCCCATACACTTACGGGGTTGCAGGCCGTCTGTTCCACACCCCTTACCACAGCTTTGACTGTATAGGTGGATGTAAGATTGCCGGATGTATCAGTATAGTTTGAAACATTCAGAGGATTTGTATTTATCTTAGTACCGTCACGGTAGAGGTTGTATGTCACGTCATACCATTCCTCACCGGTTATACGCCAGCTGCAGTAAACGCCGTTGCTAATTTTAATTGCGACAAGGCCGCGGTCAAATTTGTCCATTGGACGTTGTGCAAAAGTCCCCAAGGCTATAACGAAAGTCATCAGGATAGATAGTAATAATTTCTTTTTCATCGTTAGTAATTCTATGTAAGTTAATAGTTATTCGTGATGATATGGTTCTCCTTTGATAATGGTGCAGGCGCGGTATATCTGTTCTACAAAGATAAGGCGTACCATCTGGTGTGAGAATGTCATTCTCGATAAGGAAATTTTTTCGTTTGCCCTACTGTAGATATCTTTTGAAAATCCGTAAGGCCCTCCGATTACGAATACAAGTCGTTTCGCATCGTTCCTTTTCATTTCAGTCCATTTCGCGAAGTCTATACTTCTCATCTCTTTTCCATGCTCATCTAGCAGGACTACTGTATCCGACGGAAGAATGTTTTTAAGGATAAGGTCTCCCTCCCGTTCTTTCTGCTGTTCCTCAGTAAGATTTTTCGTATTCTTAATTTCAGGAATAGTATTTATATCAAACGGTATGTAATGCTTAATGCGTTCAAGATAATCATTAATTGAAGCAATGAAATTTGAACTAGTAGTTTTCCCAACCATTAAAAGAATCGTTTTCATGATACGAATTATATTCTCTTTAGTTAGTAATAAATAAAAAATCCAATATTGCAATATTATGTTGATATTGGATTTGTGTGAGATTTAATTGAGAAGGCTTTTTAAAAATTTGTTTAGGTCTTCGTCTAAACCTTCCATTAAATCTTTATCGATGATAACAGTATCATCATCAATGACATAAAGTTCTGTTATACTTTCATTGTCATCATTTTCAAGGACAAAAGAGTAGGGTTTTAAGATTCCAAGATTGTCGATAATGTTTCTTGTGTTGCTGATAGACCTCCTTATTATAGGTGTTATTTCTTCATAGAAGTTTTCATCATTATTGTCTATCCATTCTTCGATGACACATCTGGTAATCTCTTCGTCGTCATCGTTAAATATGACCATCTCTCCGCTTTCCTGTGTAACCCTAACATGTATGTCTGTCAGTATGGTCGGTTCATTACAGGGTGGAAATTTCTCAGACACTTTTTTGAGTGTTCTTTCTATTTGGGAATAGGTTTGTTCGTTAGCTTTCATTGTCAATTCGGATTGTCCCGCAAAGTTACAAAAATATATTGATTGACAAAACAATTTATCATAAAAATAAGGTATTTATCATATAACAAAGATTGTTTGTAATATAACTTGAATTGTTATTTTTATTTTTCTGCTCTTTCGAAATGATAATCTTTTCCAGATATTGTTTCTACGTCATATTCGTAGCAGTTGTACAGTAACGGAAGCTGAGGGGTGATTTTTGTGCTAATAACAGGATCTTTTACGTTTGAAGATGCCAAAAATAAGTTCGGGCAGTTACCTTCAGCCTTTTTTAATCCCTTTCCTTTGAGTGGCACGTACGAACGGATGCGGAGTGTACCTCCTACAGAGGAGTGAATAGTGGCCTCTGTCAACTGGCAGGCTTCCCATTTCATATCTACAGTGAAGCCCCCTCTAGCCTTCAGACCACTTATTTCGCCTTTTTGCCATGCGTCGGGAAGTGCTGGCAGTAATTGAACGGCACCGTCATGACTCTGTACCAACATTTCTGCCACACCTGCAGTGTATCCAAAGTTACAGTCAATCTGGAAGGGGGGATGAGCTGTGAAAAGATTCGGGTATGTTCTGCCTTCAGGATAATTCCTCTGTTCAGAATCATTAGGTAGCAGATTGATGAGATTGCATATTATTTTATAAGCGTGATTGCCGTCACGCAGTCTTGACCAGAAGTTCAGTTTCCAACTGAGACTCCAGCCTGTTGCCATGTCACCACGTTGTATGAGGGTATTCTTTGCCGCTTGGAATAGTTCTGGATGAAGTTCTGGCGATATTTGGTTGCTAGGATAGAGACCATATAGTTGACTGACATGTCTGTGTGTATCTTGAGGATCATCAGAGTCGGTAAGCCACTCCTGAAGTTGATTATACTGACCTATGTGCATTGGTGCAAGGTGTGATATCATATTACTTAGAGAGTCTTCATAAGCTTTATCCCCTCCGATGGCTTTTGATGCAAGTAATGTGCTGTTTAAGGCATCGAATGCAATTTGATTATCCATAGTGCATCCTGCGGTAATACTAGTTCCTGTACCGTTAGGGCCATGTTCCGGTGACATCGAAGGGCAGCTTACCATCCAGTGATTGTTTGGATCTTCTGTTAGAAAACTCATGTAGAAATCTGCTGCACCTTTCATTATAGGAAAATAAAGTTTAAGAAAGTCTTTATCACAAGTATAAAGGTAGTGTTGCCATAGATGTTGTATTAGCCATCCTCCGGAGTTTGGCCACATACCAAAAAATGCTGCATCTACCGGACCACATGCACGCCACAGGTCTGTATTGTGATGACATACCCATCCGTTAGCACCATAAAGTACCTTTGCCGTCTGATGTCCTGTCACTGAGAGATCCTTAATCATTGAAAACAAAGGCTCAGCATTTTCACTAAGGTTTGTTACCTCTGCCGGCCAATAATTCATCTCGGTGTTTATATTAACAGTGTATTTGCTGTCCCATGGTGCATTTATCTCTTTATTCCATACACCTTGTAAATTTGCAGGTTGTCCTCCTGGTTGAGAGGAAGATATCAATAGATATCGACCGAACTGAAAAAGTAGAGCGCAGAGTTGCTGGTCGTTATCGTTGTGAAAATTTTTGATACGAACGAGTGTGGTGCTGTCACTCATGTTACTTCCAGGAAGAGTGAATCTGACACGGTCGAATTCCTTTTTGTAATAAGCGATATGATCGTTCAATAGATTTTCATAAGTCTTTTTCATGGCCTTACGAATGAACGTCTCAGCCTTTTCACTCTCATTTCCGTCTGTTTTGTGGTAATTAATAAAGTTGGTTGCTGCGGAAAGGTAAATAGTGGCTTCAGTGGCGTTGCTGACGTTTATGCTGTTATCTGTAATTTTTATAGTTCCGTTGCATTTAACTTTTGCGTGGCTTTCTGCTCTAAGGGCTGATTTTATTCCCTCTTGATCACTGCCTTTGCAACGTAATATCAATTCTTTGTCCTTACATGATATCTTGTTTTCTTTCAAAACCGTATTGTAAGACACATTAAAATTAAGAGCGTTCTTGTGGTCAGCTGTGAGCTTTATAATAATTACGCCATCGGTAAGTGAGGCAAAAATCCTTCGCGTATAAGTCACTCCATTGCTTGTGAAGCGTGTCGTTGTCGTAGCATCATCCAGATTAAGATCACGGTAAAAATTTGTGATGGCACCTAGATTATTCATGTCAATAAACAAATTGCCTAGAGGTAAGTATTTCATCCCGTTATTATTGGTGAGATACACCTTATTTAGCAATTGTTCAGCTTCTTTATTCTTTCCGCTGAATATCATTTGTTGTATCTCCTTAAGATGAGACAGGCCGTTGGGGTTATTGTTAGAATAAGGACCTCCAGCCCAGAATGTCTCTTCGTTAAACTGAATTTCCTCATGAGCACCACCACCGAAGTCCATTGCTCCAAGGTGTGAGTTCCCTATAGGTAATGCCTCCCACCAGTTTGTAGCAGGAGTATCATACCAAAGCTTTGGCTCTTTTGCATTCGATACAATTGATATTAAAATAAAAACGATAGTGACAAGTTGTTTTTTCATTATTGCAATTTATTCGTTAATTTTCTGCAAAGTTACAATTAATGGTGAAAATGTAGTTTTGTACATGTTTCTTTTTCGTTCAATATTGTAGCAATGAAGATATAAATATTCAATTAATGGGGAAAATCCATTAATTTTAGGGAATTTCCTATTATTATTTAGGGATTTCTATCATGAAGTGTTGTTAACTTTGATTATCTTTGCAACATAAAAGACAAATTAATACAAACAATTATGAGAAAATTAATATCCTTAATGATGGTAATGATAGCCGCATTTGCTTTCACATCATGCACGACGGAAGATCAGAACGAAGCAATGACTTTAACCGGCATATGGCAGGGAGATCTAGGTATATATATGTATAGTAGTGAAAATGCCGATTACTATGAGGCATATCAGACAACAATACAATTTAATAATTCTGGTTACGGATCAACATCGGGGACAGGTTATGAACTTGACAGATTCCAAAATGCTCCGTGGAACTATATTTATAATCCGATACAATGGTCTTTGACGAACGGGACTATATATATATATTATCCTAAAGAAGGAACAACCATACGCATCTTTGATTATTATCTCAATGATAAATATTTTTCAGGAAAAATGGAAGATGGAACAGAGTTTAATCTGAGTTATGTGGGGTCTTTCGATTGGTCACAGTATGACGGCGGTTATTATGCTAAGACGAGAAGCACTTCTGTTGACATGTCAAAATACATATTTGCTTGCAAGCACAACGCAAAGTAGTTGCACTATTATTTGATTATAACCGCTTCAGCCGTTCGAGAATGTTAGTTGTTATTCTTAGAGCGGCTGAAACCTTTTATTTCTTTGCCAAACTTAAGAATCGTTTTAGAACGTCACATTTGGATACAAATCCGTCCACGTTATTATTTTTGCAGAACAGAGCCAACTCTATCAGTGAGTGGTACTGACGGGAAGCTGTGTTGATGTTTTCTGTATGGTACTTACCGTCGTACGGGTCAAAGTATCCACCCCAGGGTTCCAACGGAATATATGCCAGTGCATAAAGGCTCTTTTCTGTTAGAGTGAAGTCGGAAGATAGTTTGCTTACGTTCAAATATCCCACAGCTTTGGATGCAAAATCCGTTTCATTTACTCGTGTGCTGTCCATAATGCTATGGTTGTAACGGGTCAGATACCAACAATCACCAAGATATGAAGCCTGATAATATATAACGGCTATATTATAAGCTTTCTGCTGGCGGTCCTCTTCATTAGATATGTATGTATACATATTCTCCATATCCCTCATCTCCTGACAGAATTTTAATTTTGGATTATAAGTGAATGTCGTTTTACTCGGACCATCCACAAAGTCCATCTTCTGATGTTTCATCCATCGTTCCGTCGAATAGTTGCGTGCCAACATATATTCAGCAAAATTCTGATTCTTGAGAAAGTCGAGCGATACCTTTTTCAGATATTCGGTGGCAACATTAAACTTGCATATACGTATATATTTTGTTCCGATAAGGTCGTTGAAATAATCATCATTTAAATCCAGCCCCTTAATTATCCATTGCTCGAATTTATCAGACGAACCATTCTTGACATACTTATAGTAGTCTACTAGCGATGCCACCTTCATAGTGTCCATTTGATTGAAGTAGCTGCCTGTATATCGATAGTTCCATTGATAAGAAGAATCTTCGTTGTTTAGATATTTATAATATTTGTTCTCCGCCATACCAATAAGAGCAAGGGCGGTATTCTTTTTGCCCCAAGATAGGAATTTAGGTACCAGATTGTTATATACTAAACGTTCTATGACATCATTATAATGGTTGTCAAATGCCGAATTATTATGACTCGCATCATCTTTCAGTTTTTGCTCCAGCCAGCTCATCTCTGTAAGCAGATAATCAGAATATTGTGAGGTGTTTTCTGCCGACTTTACCGATATCAGAAGTTTGATGGCCCGTGCATTGTCTTTCATCCTATCCGTACCTCCCATTGTTTGAGCTGTTTCTATCTGGTGCAATGCTTCGTTCTGATAGCCGAACAGATAATTGAGGAAGGCTGATGCTGTCTGCCATAATATTGGAACCTTTGTTTTGCCTTTGCTCACAACCGAATTGGCGAATTTAATGAAATTCATAACCTCGTTTTTGTAGACGGGGTTTACATCTATCATTTTAAACCGGTCATTGTCTCCATTCCCATAGTCGTCGATAGTCTCCTGAGCGTTGTTTACAAAGTCCTGAATGAGATATGGCAATACTGGAGAATTTGCATTTGAAGAATAAATATTTTCAATACCGTTTAGATTACGTTGTCTTCGCATACACCATTTGATACTTTTCATGTCGTTAAGTTCCGCGTAGATGTTACAAGCCTCGTCGTAGTTTCCTGTCTGTACCAATGTGCCTGCATAGATATCCCTCATCATGTCTTTAAATACCGAGTTTGTCAGCACCTTGCCTTTACTATTCCAGTAAACATTGCAGGATTTGTAATTTTTGAGTATGAAATATGTGCGCATGATAAGTAGGGCATGACGTGAGTAGAGTCGTGTCCCCTTGTATAGTCTTGCTCGCTGGTTAATGTTCATCAGTCGTCCCCTCAGAGTAAGTAACTCTCTTTTTGATGGATAGTTCCATGTGTTGTTCATAGCATCGCATACGTTCAGATAGTTGGTGAGAAGTTGCAGGTATGCCAGCATTTCACGATCTCCGTGCGAACGGGCATATTGTATGATTTTGTTGTCTGACCTTGTAAATTTATCCGGCGATATGTTGTTGAGATCGTAAACGTCGTAATCCTCTATCTTTTCATGGCAGTAGTCTTTCCATATAGAGTTTACCCTTTTTGAAAAAATATCCCCCATCATATCACGATGGAATACACTGAACATATATGTATTGTGCGTAGGGGCTTCGTTCGCACAAGCAGACGCTTTAAGGAAGCCTGTCAGCATCAAACTAATGATTAAGAATTTTTTCATAGATAATCGTATTATATCTTTTAATGTTTTCTTCGTTTAAATCGTATAGTATTACTTGGCAGTTGATACCTTTTCGTTTTTTTTCCAGAGCAGCTTTCACCTTTAGTATTTCGTCAGAGGGACATTCTCTAATAAAAAGGCTGTCACCTGCATTGAGTTGTATCGTGTAGCTGTCGTCATCAATAAACGAAGGCAGGTCTCTGCTGGAGACAATGATCAATTTGTCCCTTGTCAGATGCTTATAGATAGTGCTGTCCGAAAGATTATCCTCATGGAGGATGGATTTAAATTTATCACCTCGGAATAGGAGCTGCCATCCGAAACATGGATAGGCAGTACATAAAGGCAGTCTGTAGTCGTGAAGATATTTCAGATAGGGTTTGACGTCATTAAACGATAGTATAGGATTTTTACAGTCATAGTCACTTACATCTCCTGTATTATACATCATTAGGACACCGTAGTCTGCATCTTCTGGGATTGGCATAGACAACTGGTGTAGGCGAATTGTTACCGATATCTGTTTCATTGTAGTCCTTTTGACCGCTGAGTGTAGTCTGGAGAGAAAGTCGTAATATCTTTTTCGTGATCTTGAGGTATAATCACAATCTATTTGTATCTCTTTCGGTTGCTTTAAGTTGTTGGTTTTGCAAATCTGAATAATCCTGTTTACAAGTTTTTGGGTAATGCTATTTATGTTCTTGTATAAACAGTCTTCAGTGATGAAGATAACAGGGATGATCTCAATGCTAGTGTCTGGATGCTCTGTGAATAGGATTGTAGCGTTCGGGATGAGGCTATCTCCTTTTGACACGACATCGAAGAACCTCATATAAATTTTACGTATATGATTATTTTTGAGAAATTGTTTCTCATTCTGTGTGAGCCGGTATGTTGTCCGCCAAAAGTATATTGACGGTTGTGGATTTTTAATTGCTGGACATTCCTTGTCTCCTGCACAACGGATAAGTGCAGATGCCAGAAAAACAACCGAAAGGGTGCACAGAGCTAGTAAATAAACAGTTCGTCGTATCATAACGTTTCATACTTTTCAGCAATTAACTGCAAAGATAAGTGTTTTATCCGGATATCTGATATTATCATTAACGAAATCGAGCGAAGATACTCACGTACCCTCGCTCGAAAATAGAAATTATCACTAATTTTTTAATTAAATATGTAAGTATACATATCTTATCACTATTACCTAACTATTTTCTTCTTCACAATAGTACTACCGTCACTGTAAATCCACTTGATGATAGTAATGCCTTTCTTCATCGAATTAAGTTTTTGTCCGTTCAGATCGTAGTATTCAACCCCTTTGAGCGTGGCATTCTTCTGTTCGGTAATGCCTTTTACGCTGGTAGCATAATCGAATTTCGGCGCCTTAGCCTTGAGGAATATTCCGAAATTGTTAAGGAAAACATGTGCGTCAGATGCCGCCTTGGCTCCGATGGTCAGTTTACCGTCAGTGATAGTTACATTGTTGATAGACATATTTTTGTCCGGGAAAGTCTGACCTATATAAGGAGCCTGTATGCTGTCGCTGTCAGCATTTGCCACTATATAGAAATAGTTCGTGTAATTATCCGGATGGCTGGTATCAGTAGCCACGCGCTCTCCGAATCCTGCCTTGATGGAGTAAACACCTACAGGCAGGTCATTAACAGTCTGTGATATATCGAATGACTTGCCCCAGTTTGTGAGCATAGCATCCTCAGCAGGACGTGTTGCTGAAACATCGTAGGTCGACCATCCCACGCTCCATGAAACGTTATATCCTGATCCTGTAGAAATTTTCCATCCGGGACAAGCTCCGTCACCCATATCTGTATTAGTATATGTCGTTACGTACAGATTCGGGTTTTTGATGAAACACGTCATATCAACGGAGTCCACAGATTCTTCGAGGGTATTGGGGTCTATTTTTGGTGTGAACGTCGTATCGTTAGGGTCAGCCAGATTCTGATAAAGCCGGGCTTTGATCTTATTCTTCAGAACAGCTACGAGATAGTCATTGTCGGTGATTGCTGCCTGTGCCTGCACGATGTCAGCGTCGTCGGCAGAAATGCCCACTTTCTCTGCCGTAGTAATAGCCATGGCGGTACGGTCATTCAGGTCATCAATAACATATTTGCACATGTTGCTGCATTTGTTTGTGTAGAATGTCATACTATCGATAGCAGTCTGCAGGGAGTCGTCCATTGTCAGCACCTGTCCTTTATACGTATTGATGACAGTCTGAAGCTGAGGATACGAAGCATCGTTAGCATATTTTGTGCCTGCATAAGTTCCGATGATAGTTTCTGCAGCACTTACCATTGGGTCGTACGTGTCGATAAGTTTTCTGTGTGCAGTCAAGGTTGCGGCGGCCGTATTGAGTTCATCAGTACCGTTGAGATACAAACTCGGAGCAGTGAACACCTGTCCGTCATATTTTGTGATCGTCTGTTTGAGTGCGGTGTAAGCAGTTCCTGAATATCTTGCGGAAGAGTCATTCTTGACAACAGCCTTTGCTGCATCCAGTGCGTTGCTGATCATCGCCTTATAGTATGCGCCCGGAGTAGAAGGGATGTACTTCATGTAGCAGTTTCCGAACATGATTTCAATCATGCCGCTTGTGTTAGGAGTTCCATTGTCATCAACGCTGGTCCATTTCAGCCTATAGTTTCCGTCGGTAGGAATCTTCACATCGGCGGTAATAGCTGTTGTTCCTGTGACCGCATTCTTAGATCCGTTCACATTCGGTTTGCACACATCGGTTCTTGAAACGACGTCGTTGTCTTTATCGTCAAGGAGTTCGAATTTCACTGTAGGTGTAGCCTTCCATCCGAAGCAGTTGTAGTGAATCTGGTATTTACCGGCCTTGAGTGTGAGCAGATGATCGTTTTTGAGTCCGTATTCTGCATATCCGCAGCGGATGTAGAGAGCTTGAATCACATCACCTCCGTCACCGAACTTAAATATACGAGGACCTGATCCCGGTTGTGTTCCGGCTGAAAGAGTAGAATTGTCGGCACTGTTGATCATGGTCCATCCCTGATCCGGAATATATCCGTCGCCTTTCACGTTGAAACTGTCTTTCCATGCCACGTATGCCGTGTCATTGGGATTAGCGGTATTAGAACCCGTATTGTAGGTTAGGTTCACCGTATTGAAGATGTCGTCACCATAAGAATACTGACCGATGATTTTCGTCATGTTGACAGTATATTCACCAGTGGCCAGTTCACCGGATCCGGTACGTGTGAGCGTAATGCTCTGAGCAAAACCTGTAGAGGGTGTCATTGTGAGGCTTTCCCCTTTGATGCTTCCTCCGGTGAGAGTTGCAGATGTTTTGTCGAGATTGACAGGTTTGTCGAAGTTCAGGGTGAATGTGTTCGTTGTTGTCGGTAGGTCAAAAGATCCGTCTTCAGGAACTGCTGTCACGAGGGTAGGAGGGTCGTACGCAACAGATGTAACGTCGATATTTCCGTCATATTCAGCTGTCTCATTGTTAATGTTCACTACAGTCTTATCCGCGCTAGCAGAGTTGGGTCGGAGACTTGATGTGTAGAGCAGCTCGTCAGCATCTGTAGGATTTGTAAAGCTGACTACAACATTGTCGTCACTCGATTCGGGATAAGTTCCCCCCAAGAATATGTAGAGGAAGCCGTCACTCTGGACTTCTACCGATGACACGCTTACCTCATTTCCGTTGAGCATTACTTTGGCACAGTTGTTAGGTAATTGGAGTTTACCTGCTTTAGCCGTCTTTGCCAGAGTAGCCACGTTGGTGGCATAACCGAAGTCCACCTTGATCATGTCCTGATTGAATGTGATACCTGCTATGGATGATTCCGTCATGCTCACATCATCAATAAAATAATCTCCCGGATTATAAAGGTAGATGGCAGCGAAGTTCTTGTCCTTCAGCACGCTGTCAGGCGAAGTTGCACTTTTATGGTTGGCAAAGTATTTAGCCTGAATGTCATAACCGGAGTAATAGAACATATAGGTACATTTCTTCCAGTCGATGGGAACAGTGGATGTGTAGTCGAATTTTGTACTGTCTGCTGCCAGAAGTTGTACGTCAGCATTTTCCTCGCCGGTCATGACCGTTGCGCGTACGTTAGAATTTGTGGGGTTTGTACTACCGTCGAGGATGTATTGGCTGTCACCTTTGAGCCAGAATGAGAGACGATACGACGTATTGGCTTTCAGAGGCAGGTTACGAAATTTGATAGCCCGTAACCATGATGAACCTTCTGTTGTTGCATCGTTGTAAAACCAGCAACTGTTTTTACCGGTATTCTGATCACCCGTATAGAGTGAGTTGCGGGTATCACCGGTCTGATTGTTGATAAACTGGAACCAACCGACTGCGGTTGTATCCGTTCCTTGCACGTTCTCGAATCCGTTGTAGAACACTTGGTTCTGAGCGTGACTCATTGTCATTGACGCGAGAAACAAACAAATAAAGAGAAATGTTTTTCTTTTCATAAATAAGCGGTTTAAATTAAACAAATATAGATTCTGACTGCAAAAATAAAAACAAATAACTTCAGAAGCAAATCGTGATGTCTCATTACTGTTTTGTTTTGTATATAATACATTCTGTGATGTCACTTTCTGCATTATTCTGTTACAACGTTTTGTTGTTCCACGTATTCAGAGGGCGATACACCGAAGTGTTTATGGAATACTGTTGAAAAATGTGCTTGGTTGCTAAATCCCACTGCATAAGTCACTTGTGTCACATTAACCTTATGTTCTCGAAGCAGTTTTGCAGCTTGATCGAGACGTAAATTACGTATAAACTCGCTTGCAGGTATACCCGTCATTTCTTTCATCTTGCGGTGCAATTGTGCACGACTGATGCCAACATCCTCGGTTAGTTTATCGACATTGAAGTCTGGACTCGACAAGTTTTTATTGATTGCTTTCATTATTCTATCCATCAATACGTCGTTATTCGATTTTATATTTTTCTCTTCTATCTTGTCTGTCTGCTGCTGAGCACCTGAAAACTTCCCTTTGAGACGTAACATATTGTTGATCAACGTATTGATAGTCACATGGAGCTCATCCATATTGAACGGTTTGGCAAGGAATGCATCTGCACCTTTTTCAATACCTACCATTCTGGTGTCTATATCGGACTTTGATGTGAGTAAAATAACTGGTATATGGCTTATTTTACAGTTTGACTTTATCGTTTTTACCAGTGTAAAACCGTCCATACCAGGCATCATAACATCTGATATGACTAAATCATAGTTAATCTCACTTAGAAGTTCCGCCATCGCTTCATTACCGTTCTTGCAGATCCCGAATTTAAAGAACTCTGACAGTTCGCTGCTGATATAGTTGCCCATCTCATCATCATCATCAACTACCAATATTTTATATCTTGAGTTTGTCTTCTTTTTCTTGATGCTTGTAATTGAAAGACTTTGTGCCTCACTCTCTATCATTTCTGTCGGACTTAAGTGCTCCTTACCGTCAGGAATCCTTACGGTGAAGCAAGTTCCGTGAGTGTCCGAACGATTCCCGGCTTTGATGCTGCCGTGATGCATTTCTACGATCATCTTGCATAAGTTTAGACCTATTCCTGTGCCGGCAGCACCCATTGTCGTCGCATTCTCAGACTGATAGAACCGTTCAAATATCTTTTCAATCTTTGCCTCACGTATACCAATGCCATTGTCGATAACTTTGATTTCTATATATCTGTCCATAGGTATCCCGGCTTTGTCATCAGTACCTTTACTTAATGATAATTTAATCTCACCCTTGTCACTCGTGTACTTAAACGAATTTGAAAGAATGTTGGTTATTACTTTTTCAAAGTTAGTCCTGTCAATCCATCCATAGATACTTTTGGCATCATTACATTCGAACGAGAAGTCTATTCCAACTTCTTTTGCCCGGTATTCGAAATTTTTACATACACCTTTTATGAAAATTTTCATATCCGTGTTCTGACAGCGAAGTCTCATCTGGTTCTTGTCAAACTTACGGATATCCAAAATTTGATTAACAAGTCTTAGTATTCTTTGGGCGTTGCGATCGATAACGTTAAGCTCTTCCTTTGATTCGTCATCGCAGGCACGCTCCATAAGTTTATGTAGCGGACTCAGTATCAGGGTTAGTGGTGAGCGTATGTCATGGGTCGCGTTAATCAGAAACTGCATTTTCTCTTCATATAGTTCCTCATGTTTCTTTCGGTTGTATATATATGCTCCGAATGCTCCAAACGCTAAGATTAGTAAAATGTATATTATGTAAGCTGTTGTGCTGCTGTACCAAGGCGGAGTGACATTGATATGTATTGTTTTCACTGTAGAGTAGTTACCGTTATCACACGCTCTTACCTCAAGAGTGTAATAGCCTGGTTGAAGATGGTTAAACGATATAGAATTCTTTCCCTCTTCGGTTGATATCCAGTCACCTATGCCGTTAAGTTTGTATTCATATATAATGTTATCCGACTCGCTGTAATTGAGTAGCGAGAACTCCATGGTGAATGAGTTGTCTAGATATGATATTTCGAAATGATCCGACTCGCTAATAGGTGATTTTGTTACAATATTACCGCCGGATATTGTCGAACAGTTGACGGTTTTGTTGCCAATAATCATGTTCGTGAGTTTCAGTTCGCCAATCTTTATTGAATTGTGTTTTACCATTTCTGGATAAAAAGCCGTGATTCCGTCACTCGTTCCGAAACATATACGGTCGTCACTATTGTGTAGAAACGTGCCTACCGTATATTGGCGAGCAGACAGACCGTTACCGTTGACGTAACTAATAAATCTTTTATTGTGTTTTTGATATTGCCATATTCCCATTGACGTGCTACACCATATATCCCCTTCGTTGTCGGTTACTATACTGCTTATTATTTTGTCCTGAAGTTGTTCTCCGTCTACAAACGGCCTTGCCGTAGAACTCTTCCTGTCGTATAGATACAAACCTTCGTTAGTACCAATCAGTAGATCGTCTTTTCCATATTTACATATAGTGTAACAAATAATTCCCGGCATAAAATTCGTTTTTTTGAGTGGATGGAAATTTTTGTTAGCTGGAGAAAATACAGAGAGCCCAGTCGAATATCCTATCCACAAGAGACCGTGTTGATCGTAGTTTAATGCCATTATCCAGTTGTTATTCAGTCTGTTATTGATATTACTTCCAAACATACTATAAGAAACGAACTTCTTGTTTTTAATATCGTAGGTACAGAGTCCGCTACCATAAGCCGATATGAAAAGAGTGCCATGTCCGTCCTCAGTAATATAGTTCATTGTCTCAGATTTTATTTTTGCCACGGCTGTCCATGTACCGTTTTGTGGATGGTAGTTGTAGAGGCCGTTATTCGTTCCTATCCAGTAGTTTCCTTCGTGATCTCTGTATATTATGCTTGAACCCTCTGGCGAAGCAGGATGGGCGATCATCTTTCCTAAAGCGTCAAATTTATACACACCGTTGTTGAGTACGGTGCAGTAGATAGAACCGTTTTCTCCGGCGCATATAGATGAAACTGAACTTCCAACATTATAGTTTTGAGCGGAGAAACTCCAACTGCTGAATGGTGCCTTTTTCTTTGCTAGGTAGAGCATACCTTTTCTGTAGCATCCTATCCACGTGTTATTATTTTTGTCTATACAGATCGTCCTGATGTAAGCTGAGCTGAGATCGAATGTATTGTTAGCTCTCTCCACGCTTTCCAGTTTGTTGCTCCCTTTTCTTAATATGAGCATTCCGTTGCCGATGGTGCCAAGCAGTATATTCCCATTCTTGTCGATTACTGCATTTTTGAATGTGACATTACTGTTTTTTACCTGACTGTAATGGAAGTCAACAGGTAATAGCCTGTCACCGTTCTTCTCGTATCTTAGAATTCCGAATTTACAAACTATCATCATATTGCCGTCCTTTCCGGTAAGAAATGTGACAGGAGTGCCGCATGGAAGATTGAATATTTTCACTTTCGCATTGTTTGCCAGCGAACTATATCTGGTGACTGTCGATTCGTTGCCAGACTTCCACAGATGGTGGAACCGGTCTTCATAGATACGGCTATAGAAATTACTGTTACTATAATCGTACATTCGGCTAATCCGCTTCATGACCATACTGTCGTAATCCACCTTAAACATACCAAATCCCGCGGTACCCGCAAGTATAGTCCCGTCATGCGTCTGGCATATATCGCTAATGCGTGGATTGCAGTTTTGGTCGTCTTTGATAGGTCTGAAATTGTCGTTACTGTAGTCGTACATTTGCAGTCCTCTATTCGTACCAACAAGAAGATTGCCGTCTTTGTCTACAAAAAGACTCACAATAATATTGTCAATCATAGACGTATGTTCATTGCGATGATGCAGATAATTTGTAAATCTGTAACCATCAAATTTGTTGAGACCGTATTCAGTACCAATCCATATATATCCAGCTTTATCCTGACAGATACATGTGATAAGGTTACTTGACAATTTGTCTGAAGTATAGAGGCGCTCATTTTGAGCCTGGCAAATTACAAATGTCATTGCCGCAAAAAGGAAGAAGGTTAGTATACGTTTCATTTTGTATCAGATATTATTTGGGACAAAGATATACAATTAATCCAAATGAGACAAATAAAAACGTAATAATGGCACGAAAATAATTATATTGGAACGGGAAAGCTTGTAATTTGTACTTTGGTTAAGGTTTATCGGTCGGGATTTCAAAATGAAATCTGGCCCCGTGATGATAAGATGTATCAAGCCAGCATCGTCCATTTAATAGCTCGGCAATCATAAGACTGATACTAAGTCCAAGTCCGTTACCTTGTTTGAATTCATCGAGTTTCTCAAAGCTGACGAATATTTTTTCAGCCTTGTCGACAGGAATTCCGATACCTGTATCTGTCACAGAGAAACGTATATACTGAGTACCATTGTGGTTCGTTATTTCATGTATTAATGTTATTGAACCTTCTTTGGTGTATTTACATGCGTTTGAGCAAAGATTGAGAAGAACCTGTTCTACTCTTTCTGCGTCTGTTTCTACATATATAAGATCTTTTGGTAGGTTCATAATCAGTTCCACACCATTTGGCACTCTGTGCATGATTTTCTTTCTCAAGTTGCCGTATATTTCCTGAATGGTAATATGAATGTATTTGACCTTATAATATCCGCCAATAAAATTTGTCAGATCGATGATGTCGTTTATCAAGTCTGTTAGGAGTTCAGAGTTATTCTGAATCATCCTGGAGAGGTTGTTACGTTCCTTGTCATCCAGTTCTTGTTCGTCTGATAGAAGATCGCTGAATCCAACGATAGCGTTGAGAGGTGTTCTTATCTCGTGACTCATATTTTGAATGAATGTAGTCTTCATATCGTTCGAGTTATCTGCTGCTTCCTTTGCCTTTTCTGTCTCTTCCTTAGCCATGATGGAAGCTATACGTGCCTGTTCGGCTTTTATCTTTTTGACTTTCAGCTTATTTATTATATTTTTTTTCTTGTGCATGTAGATTGAGATACCTATCAGAGAGGCAACAAATAATACCATACTGAGCATTCCAAGTTTTATGTAGATATCACGTTTCTCTTGAGTCTTAAGTATCTCGCGCTTGGTATTGTCGTTTATTATTTTTGCCAATTGTGCTTCTTGCTTTTCAAGTTCCAGTCTTTCCTTGTCCATTGAGATAGCCACATTGTGTTGTGCCTCTTTTTTTTCCTGAAGAACCTTTTTGTGTTTTGCTTCCACTATCTTAGTCTGAATCATCAGACTATCATATTTCCATTGCGACACCCGATCAGCTTCTTTTCGCTTATAGAATTCCATTTTTATATTTAGGGAGCTTATCTGTTTCTCGGTCAAACGAAGTGAAGCTTCAAATGCTATTTTTCGTGCTTCGACGATTTTCTTATGAGCTTCTTTATATTTACCTATTTTACTGAGCGAATCGCTCTCTATCTGTTTTTGGGTAATACTTTCAAGATAGGTGTCATTGGTTTTGTCGTAGGTATGTTTGGCTTTTATCGATTCTGCTATTGCAAGCATCATCAATATAAATATGCATAATCTCCTAATCATTGTTTATTAGTGAATTTTGTGATTTTATACATGGGTGTCTGAACACAAAACGTGTTCCTCTTTTTTCTTCTGTTTCCAGATAACATATACCGTTGAGTTTTGTTGCAATAACATGACATAGATGCAGACTCATATCATTTTCTGAACCACCTTCAGCTCTTGTCAGGAATCTGTTGATTGAAGTTTTCTGCTCTTGGCTTATGGTTATATCATTATTGCTAATGATGAAAGCAACTTCGTTTCTGGTGAGATCGCAGTTGATTCTGATAACGCCTTTTTGGGTGTATACGAATAGATTGTCGATTAGATAGGCCACAACGCGTATTGCTCTCAACTCATCTGTTAAAATAATCGAGTCTGATATTTTTGAAGATATTTCCGTGATTATTGGAAGTTTATTGTCGTAAGTCTCTCTAATTGCATTCTTACAAATATCAGCAATGAGACATTTTGTTATATTCATCTGGTATTTGCCACTTGTCAGATTAGAGTAATCCAGAATGTTATTGATAAATATGGAGAGTCTTGTTGCGCTCTGTTCTATGATTGCCATATACTTTTTTTTGTCAACTACATTTGCAGACTCATTACTTATGAGCAAGTTTGCAAAATTCACTATTGTGTTGAGAGGTATACGAACTCGATTGCTGACATTATGAAGAAATTTGCTTTTAATGTTATTCGCATCTTCGGCTATTGCCCTGTCTTTTTTAGCTTTTTTGTGAAGTCGAACGGCCTCTTTTCTCAATAAGTCTGTATCTTTCTCCTCTTTTTTCAGTTGTCGTATATATATTTTTCGTTGCCAACCGTAGACGATAAATGAAATGATTATTCCACAAGCGAAAGAGATGATAATGAAATTTTGAATAATGAGAGCCTTGTTCCTTTTGCATTGGGTATCAAGTGAGAGAACGAGTGATTTGTGGCGTTCGTTTTCAATCATGTTTCTTTTTCTCATCTTTTTAATTTTCATGTCAGCACTTTGAATCTCCATATGTCTGTCAAGTAGATGTTTTTGTTCTTCGTCTTTCATAATAGAGTAATAAAGTAGTTCTTTTTCCATTTTTATCTGGCTGCTTTTGAAATCCATTTGTTTCATGTGCTTCTGCAGGTAACTGATGTCAAACATGGCATCTATAATCTCATTCTGGTTACGTTCCATCTTCCTGTATCTCTCCTTGTCTATCTCAAGAGCCTTTGACAAATTCTCCCATCCGTCTTTGTAGTTATGTGTATCACAGAAGACATGTTCTTTCACAATAAATCGCAGCAGATCGTTTTCAATAGAATCTGCTATAGTCAGTGAGTTGGAGTATTCTTTATCGATAAGGGCCATATATGAGCGGAGCATCAGTTGTCTGGTTCGGCTGAATGTGTCGAAAAAAACTATTTTTTCAACATCTTCATATATGGCGCGCATCTTTTCATAATCTCCCAGATAATAGTAACATATCGCTTGAGAAGTATGGTCGCCTGCAATTTGAATCTTTGAGTAATGTCCTTTATATCGTTTTATTGATTCGTCCCATGCTTTTATTGCACCGTTGTAGTCATGCTTTGTTATTAGGCACGTACCGATAAGAGAATAACAGTATGAGGAATTATTCCAGTCGTCTATCATATCTGAGAATTCTGCCCCTTTTCGATAATTGTCGATTGCCAGATTCAATTCCCCCTGCTTGAAGTTGAGATTGCCCATAGAGCGGTAACTGCGTCCTATATACTTCGGCAGGCCTCTTTTCACTGCGTCGGAACGATATTTTTCAATCTCTGAAATAACTTTGAATGATTCATTTTCTGTATAAAATAGAATTAAGGCATCCCATCCATCAAAATAACCGGCTATGAAATTATTATTTAGAGCATAATTTTTATATAAATCTACTTCTTGCAATATCCTTTGTTCATCTGTTAATTTAAGGTGCTGCCATAAGTATTGACATCTTATTTGATATGCGTTAATTACATCATTAACATATCCTATTTTCTTTGCCTCTCGGATAATACTATCACTGAGCGGGAGAGTTCGTTCCGAAATCGAACTTTTCCGCAACTCGTATAGTGCACTGTCTAAAGTCTTTTTTTTCCTAAACAACTCATCATGTGCCTCTCCGTGAGAAGGTTGGATGTAAAATAGGAATAATACAAATAAGAATGCTAGTCGCATTGTTTTTTCAGTAGTCTAATTTTGCCCAAAGATAAATCAAATTATTAATACTTGCAAATAAATATTGAAAATAATGATATATCTGTTAATAAATTAAATCGGGCGCAGATACTCATATACCTACGCCCGACCGTTCGTTATTTAATTACTTAAAATGAACTTATGAAATTTATTTTGTTATTTTCTTTTTCACAATAGTACTACCGTCACTGTAAATCCACTTGATGATAGTAATACCTTTCTTCATCGAATTAAGTTTTTGTCCGTTCAGATCGTAGTATTCAACCCCTTTGAGCGTGGCATTCTTCTGTTCGGTAATGCCTTTTACGCTGGTAGCATAATCGAATTTCGGCGCCTTAGCCTTGAGGAATATTCCAAAATTGTTAAGGAAAACATGTGCGTCAGATGCCGCCTTGGCTCCGATGGTCAGTTTACCGTCAGTGATAGTTACATTGTCGATAGACATATTTTTGTCCGGGAAAGTCTGACCTACATAAGGTGCCTGTATGCTGTCGCTGTCAGCATTTGCCACTATATAGAAATAGTTCGTGTAATTATCCGGATGGCTGGTGTCAGTAGCCACACGCTCTCCGAGTCCTGCCTTGATGGAGTAAACACCTACAGGCAGGTCATTAACAGTCTGTGATATATCGAATGACTTGCCCCAGTTTGTGAGCATAGCATCCTCAGCAGGACGTGTTGCTGAAACATCGTAGGTCGACCATCCCACGCTCCATGAAACGTTATATCCTGATCCTGTAGAAATTTTCCATCCGGGACAAGCTCCGTCACCCATATCTGTATTAGTATATGTCGTTACGTACAGATTCGGGTTTTTGATGAAACACGTCATATCAACGGAGTCCACAGATTCTTCGAGGGTATTGGGGTCTATTTTTGGTGTGAACGTCGTATCGTTAGGGTCAGCCAGATTCTGATAAAGCCGGGCTTTGATCTTATTCTTCAGAACAGCTACGAGATAGTCATTGTCGGTGATTGCTGCCTGTGCCTGCACGATGTCAGCGTCGTCGGCAGAAATGCCCACTTTCTCTGCCGTAGTAATAGCCATGGCGGTACGGTCATTCAGGTCATCAATAACATATTTGCACATGTTGCTGCATTTGTTTGTGTAGAATGTCATACTATCGATAGCAGTCTGCAGGGAGTCGTCCATTGTCAGCACCTGTCCTTTATACGTATTGATGACAGTCTGAAGCTGAGGATACGAAGCATCGTTAGCATATTTTGTGCCTGCATAAGTTCCGATGATAGTTTCTGCAGCACTTACCATTGGGTCGTACGTGTCGATAAGTTTTCTGTGTGCAGTCAAGGTTGCGGCGGCCGTATTGAGTTCATCAGTACCGTTGAGATACAAACTCGGAGCAGTGAACACCTGTCCGTCATATTTTGTGATCGTCTGTTTGAGTGCGGTGTAAGCAGTTCCTGAATATCTTGCGGAAGAGTCATTCTTGACAACAGCCTTTGCTGCATCCAGTGCGTTGCTGATCATCGCCTTATAGTATGCGCCCGGAGTAGAAGGGATGTACTTCATGTAGCAGTTTCCGAACATGATTTCAATCATGCCGCTTGTGTTAGGAGTTCCATTGTCATCAACGCTGGTCCATTTCAGCCTATAGTTTCCGTCGGTAGGAATCTTCACATCGGCGGTAATAGCTGTTGTTCCTGTGACCGCATTCTTAGATCCGTTCACATTCGGTTTGCACACATCGGTTCTTGAAACGACGTCGTTGTCTTTATCGTCAAGGAGTTCGAATTTCACTGTAGGTGTAGCCTTCCATCCGAAGCAGTTGTAGTGAATCTGGTATTTACCGGCCTTGAGTGTGAGCAGATGATCGTTTTTGAGTCCGTATTCTGCATATCCGCAGCGGATGTAGAGAGCTTGAATCACATCACCTCCGTCACCGAACTTAAATATACGAGGACCTGATCCCGGTTGTGTTCCGGCTGAAAGAGTAGAATTGTCGGCACTGTTGATCATGGTCCATCCCTGATCCGGAATATATCCGTCGCCTTTCACGTTGAAACTGTCTTTCCATGCCACGTATGCCGTGTCATTGGGATTAGCGGTATTAGAACCCGTATTGTAGGTTAGGTTCACCGTATTGAAGATGTCGTCACCATAAGAATACTGACCGATGATTTTCGTCATGTTGACAGTATATTCACCAGTGGCCAGTTCACCGGATCCGGTACGTGTGAGCGTAATGCTCTGAGCAAAACCTGTAGAGGGTGTCATTGTGAGGCTTTCCCCTTTGATGCTTCCTCCGGTGAGAGTTGCAGATGTTTTGTCGAGATTGACAGGTTTGTCGAAGTTCAGGGTGAATGTGTTCGTTGTTGTCGGTAGGTCAAAAGATCCGTCTTCAGGAACTGCTGTCACGAGGGTAGGAGGGTCGTACGCAACAGATGTAACGTCGATATTTCCGTCATATTCAGCTGTCTCATTGTTAATGTTCACTACAGTCTTATCCGCGCTAGCAGAGTTGGGTCGGAGACTTGATGTGTAGAGCAGCTCGTCAGCATCTGTAGGATTTGTAAAGCTGACTACAACATTGTCGTCACTCGATTCGGGATAAGTTCCCCCCAAGAATATGTAGAGGAAGCCGTCACTCTGGACTTCTACCGATGACACGCTTACCTCATTTCCGTTGAGCATTACTTTGGCACAGTTGTTAGGTAATTGGAGTTTACCTGCTTTAGCCGTCTTTGCCAGAGTAGCCACGTTGGTGGCATAACCGAAGTCCACCTTGATCATGTCCTGATTGAATGTGATACCTGCTATGGATGATTCCGTCATGCTCACATCATCAATAAAATAATCTCCCGGATTATAAAGGTAGATGGCAGCGAAGTTCTTGTCCTTCAGCACGCTGTCAGGCGAAGTTGCACTTTTATGGTTGGCAAAGTATTTAGCCTGAATGTCATAACCGGAGTAATAGAACATATAGGTACATTTCTTCCAGTCGATGGGAACAGTGGATGTGTAGTCGAATTTTGTACTGTCTGCTGCCAGAAGTTGTACGTCAGCATTTTCCTCGCCGGTCATGACCGTTGCGCGTACGTTAGAATTTGTGGGGTTTGTACTACCGTCGAGGATGTATTGGCTGTCACCTTTGAGCCAGAATGAGAGACGATACGACGTATTGGCTTTCAGAGGCAGGTTACGAAATTTGATAGCCCGTAACCATGATGAACCTTCTGTTGTTGCATCGTTGTAAAACCAGCAACTGTTTTTACCGGTATTCTGATCACCCGTATAGAGTGAGTTGCGGGTATCACCGGTCTGATTGTTGATAAACTGGAACCAACCGACTGCGGTTGTATCCGTTCCTTGCACGTTCTCGAATCCGTTGTAGAACACTTGGTTCTGAGCGTGACCTGTTAAGCATGCCAAAATTAATCCAAAGAATAGTAATCCTTTTTTTTTCATAATTAAGCGGTTAAATTTTTTAAAGTAAATAATAGAAATCAGACCGCAAAGTTACGTATATTCAGTGTTATCGGCATTACCCTTTATTTCATGGGTGTGTCAATTTATCTACTTCATTGTTGTTATTTGTGTCATTTCTGTTGTGTTTCGTCCCAACTATTCTTTCTCTTTATGTTTTTCTGTGTATTCCTTTGGCGACATGCCATAGTGCTTACGGAAAACGGTTGAGAAGTGGGTTTGGTTGTTAAATCCTACGGTATATGCGACTTGCGTCACGTTCACTTTGTTTTCGGATAACAGCTTTGCAGCCTGTTCCAGCCTTAAATTGCGAATGAATTCACCGGCAGGTATACCAGTCATTTCTTTCATCTTCCGGTGCAGTTGCGCTCTGCTGAGACCTACCTCTTCAGAAAGCATCTCTACGTCGAAATCCGAATCTGATAGGTTTTTATTGACCGATTTTACTATACGTTGCATGAGCTGGTCGTCATTGCCCACCACATCCTTAGTTACATCAGTGATCTTGCCTTCCTGTTTCTGTGCCCCAGAGAACTTACCCTTCAGTCGTAGCATGCTGCTTATAAGGTTATTGATGACCACATGCAGTTCTTCCATATCAAACGGTTTGGCTATATATGCGTCAGCTCCTTTTTCAAATCCCGTCATACGATTGTCTATATCCGATTTCGACGTAAGGAGTATTACTGGTATATGACTGATAATACTATTCGACTTTACCTTTCTAACAAAGGTGAATCCGTCCATTTCCGGCATCATCACGTCGGATATGACAAGGTCATATTCGTTTTTAAGAAGTTCATTGAGAGCCTCTTTCCCGTTATAGCAGATCTTAAACTTAAAGAATTCCCCCAATTCACTACTGATATAATCGCCAATCTCCTTATCATCGTCCACGATTAGGATTTTGTGTCGGGAGTTGTTCCATTTTTTCTTGTTAGCACTTTCTTCATTCATATCATCGGGGTGAAGTAATTCCTCTTCAGTCAGATGGTTGCAGCCTAAAGGAATCCGTACTGTCATGCAGGTTCCTTGACTGTCAGTGCGGTTTTCTGCTTCGATGGTGCCGTGATGCAGTTCCACAATCATCTTACATAAGTTCAGACCGATACCTGTGCCATCGATATGTATTGTCCTTCCATTGCTGCCCTGATAGAACCGTTCGAATATTTTCTCTGTATGCGCCTCTTTCAGTCCGATACCGTTGTCGATCACTTTTATCTCCATATAGTTTTTTAGTGTCAGGTCAGCCTTTTCATTGTGTCCGGTAGTCACCTTTATCATTATCTCACCACCGCCGAATGTGTATTTGAAAGCATTCGAGAGTAGGTTGGATATCACCTTGTCGAAGTTGATGCGGTCAATCCATGCATAGAGCGGTTCCTTACTATGTTCGAAGGTGAATTCGATACCGATTTCCTTCGCACGGAATTCATAGTTTTTGAAGATTCCTTCGATGAATCCTACCATATTTGTCTTCGTGCAGTGCATGTTCATCTGATTCTTATCGAGTTTTCGGATGTCCAGTATCTGATTTACCAATTTCAGAATACGTTTTGCATTCCGTTCTATCACGTTCAGTTCTCCCTTCGTCTCATCGTCAAAATCTTTTTTCATCAGTTTATGCAGCGGACCCATGATCAACGTTAGTGGTGAACGAATGTCGTGAGTGGCGTTGATGAGAAACTTCATCTTCTCTTCGTATAGTTCCTCACGCCGTCTGCGATTGTATGTATAGAAGATGTACAAAGCAATCGAGATTCCTAAAATTATATATAGCAGATATGCCATAGTGCTCAGATACCAGGGTGGGGTGATGGTGATATGGTAGGCTTTCGTTGCTGAGTACGAACCGTTCACGCATGCTCTCACCTCAAGTGTGTACGAACCCGGTTGGAGATGACTGAACGTGATGGAGTTCTTACCTTCTTCTGTTGATGTCCACTCTTCGTTGTCATTCAATCGGTATTCGTAAATCACATTTTCGGCATACCCGTATTCCATCAGAGAAAATTCCATGGAGAAAGTATTGTCGATGTATGAGATGGTGAAGTGATCTGACTTTTCCACTGCAGTGCCGGTGATACGGCTACCGTTGGAAAGTGTGCTGCAATTGACAGGCTTAATGCCGATAAAGAGGTTTGTCAACATGAGCTCGCTCTTTATTCTTTCACTGTTTTTTACGGCATTCGGGTAAAATGTCGTGAGACCGTCGCTGTTACCGTAATATATCCTGTCGTCCGACGTGTGCAGAAAGGCGCCTATACCATATTCGTGAGTGACCAGTCCGTTTCCGTTGATAAATCCGGTATATTTCTTTTTCTCTTTGCTGTATTGCCAAATACCCATAGATGTGCTGAACCACAGATCATCCGAATGATCCTTTACGATACTGTTGATTACCTTGTTGCGCAATATGCCGGCACCGCTATAGGGACGTGCCTCTTTTCTCATGCGGTCAAAAATATACAGTCCCGCATTTGTACCAATCATCATATTCCCATCAACCATTTCGTAGAAAGAGTTACATGTTGAATGTTCCAGAAAACTGCCTCCTGTAGTCGGTTGAAATGTATTCGTCTGTGGTGTAAAGAGCATCAGCCCGGCAGTATTTCCAATCCATAGCATACCGAATTTGTCGTAGCACAAGGTCATAATCCAGTTGTTGTTTATATGTCCGCGTTTGGGGTCGTTCATAAACATATTAAATGTACTTACGGTACCGCTGTTCGAATCGAAAACCTTCATACCTTTGCCGAAATCTGATACGAACATCTTGCCCTGTCCGTCGTCCGCGATTGCGTTTACCGACTCACCGTCAATCTTCATTTCAAGTTTAAAGGTTCCGGTGTATGGCGTGTAACTGTACAGGCCGTTGTCTGCACCAATCCAGAAACTGCCCTTACTGTCTCTGTAGATGATATTTGTTCCACTTGGCGATTTCGGGTGTGCACAGATCATTCCGTTGCTGTCGAAGCCATATATGCCGTTATTCTGTACTGCACACCATGTAATGCCGTTTTCACCTTTGCATATTGAGGTTACCGAACCTCCGATGTCCATGTTCTGCTGTGAGAAATTCCATGAAGTGAATCTAGCTTTTCTGCTAGGCATAAACAGGAGCCCTTTCTTATTACACCCCACCCACAAGTTGTGTTCACGGTCTTCACATAGTGCTCTTATGCTTGTGCTTGTCAGGTCAATCCCTTTGATGTCATTGCCCACGGTGGTCAGCATATTCGTGCCTTTACGTATGCAGAAGACCCCGTTGCCCAGCGTCCCTATGTAAATGTCGCCCCGTTTGCTTATGATCCCGCAGTCCATCATAAGCGCGTTGACATCGATAGGACCATAGTTGATGTCCATTACCATCATTTTGTCGTTCCTCTCGTCATATCTCATCAGTCCGTGTTGGCAAATCACGATGATCGTGCCATCAGCTGTCGTAATGAAATCCTGTGGTATTCCCACTTCCGAAATATAATTTTGTGCCAGTCCGGGTTTCACTTTACATTTCCTGTATCTCGAAACAAACGGTTCATTACCTATTTTCCACAGATTGCTGTTGCGGTCCAGATAGATACTGTTGAAGAAATTTTCTGTATTATTGGGTGCGAACTTTCCAAACGGATATAAAGTCATTGTCTCAATGTTGACAGTGAATAATCCGAATCCTGCCGTGCATGCAAGTAGCTTACCGTTAGGAAATTGGATGAAATGGCTAAAGTGTGGCCTTGGGTTATATTTGTTTTTTAGGATATGGAAGCAGTTGTTGTCATAATCATATACACTTGCTCCCTGACTGGATCCAACGACAAGATTACCATTACGATCGACAAACATACTTGTGATCGAGTTGTCGTGCACGGTTGTAGTGTCAGCGTCATCATGCAGATATGTAGTAAACCGATAGCCGTCAAATTTATTCAGCCCATATTCCGTACCTATCCACAGGTACCCTGCCTTATCCTGACAGATACAGGTTATCAGGTTGCTTGAGAGGCGGTCGGAAGTGAACAGTCGTGGTGTCTGTGAACTGCAGACTCCAGTTCCGATCATTAAGACTATACAGAAAATAAGAATAAATCGTTTCATCGTCGTATTACATTAAAATTTGTTGCGAAGATAAACAATATTATCTAATGCAACAAATTTTAATGATACGATGCAACAAAAAGAAACAAATTTTCTATATTTATATTAAGAATTTGACTATTTATATCTGAAATAGTCTACATCAACATAACCACCCTTTGTCTTCGTCGCATAATTGAAGATAGCGAAGCGGGTGCCCATAAACAAACGACTGAAGTCGAATTGCATCCTATACGGTTCACCGATTTCCTTCCAGTTCTTATTATCCGTGCTATAGCTGAATGTAGCCATATCTTTATTGAGATTGAAGTCGGCATTGATACGTAGGAAAATAACATCATTGTTTATCTCCACTTTTGTTATTTCCTTTTCATCTACGCTAGTCACCGCCTTTGTCCTTCCGTCCATATTGACCACAGCATTGCTCATGCACAGATAAGTCTTGTTGCCATCCTTTTTCACCGCCAGTAAAGCCGAATGACCGTTGAATGCACTCAGGCCGGCCACATCACCATCTTTCATCTTTGAGATGTTCATAGATACGGTACCGCTGCACTTAGGACCCATCATTCGTTGTGAAATGGTATTTAGAGCCTCATACAGATTGCTCGCAATTCTCGATGTCTTCAGTCTCAGATACCCCTTCCGGTCACTTAGCGACCATGCACTGTCATTAGGATTATGGTTCCACTGCCATATCAGGCTCAGTTTATTTGATTTGAAATCATCGCTGCCCACTATTTTTCTGCCCGTATCGACACTCTTAAACGGAGTCGTCCATGTGGCAGGCACCTTACCGTCTTTATCACCCAGCATTGGCCAACCGTCAATCCATCTTACAGGCATAAGCAGGGGCACTCTTCCTACAGCTCCGCGGTCCTGAAAAATCATTCCGTACCAGTTGCCGTTTGCATCATCCACAATGGTTCCCTGTCCGCAGTATGGGAATCCCCCGTAATTGTCTTCCAGTATCACCTTCTTCTCGTAAGGTCCAGCCACGTTATCTGCTCTGTAGCAGACCTGTCTGCGTTTCGCGTTTCTTGCCCATGAAATCATCAGCAGATAATATTTCCCGTCGTGTTTTATAACCCTGCTTCCTTCAAGCAATCCCGTTTCCGTCGAGTCACGTTGAAATAAAGTAAGATTCAGCCCTCCGGTTTTCACTCCGCTAAGGTCACTGTTCATTTCTGTAAGTTGGCCGGTACCGGAATACATATAAGCCTTACCGTCATCGTCGAGCAATAAAGAGTTGTCATGGAAGTGTTGAGTACGTGAAAGGACTTTCCATGGCCCTCTTGCGCTGGTCGATGTGAATATATATGATTTGTACGGGGCGTCATTAGGGCTGAATACGATATAGAAGTGACCGTCTTTGTACCTGATGGATGTAGCCCATTGTCCACGTCCGTATACAGTTCCTTCTTTCATGTCATACTTTGGTGTGTCTTTCAATTTGTCAAACACATAACTTACAGTTTCCCAATGTACCAGATCCTTTGATTCCATGATCGGTGCACCGGGCATCAGATGCATTGTCGTGCTAACCATATAGAAAGTGTCGCCCACGCGTATCACGTCAGGGTCAGGCACGTCTGCCCATATCACAGGATTGGTAAACGTAGTTTTGTTGCAATTGCAGTTTTGCGTGCTTTTATCTTTAGCAGGTTTTGCCGTAGCAGTTGCCAGCATCATCAATGTTGAAATGCCCAAAATGAAAAATCTTTCTCTCTTCATATCTTTATAATATATTTTATCAGCTGCAAAGTTATGAATAGTTGTTTTTATAGTCATTATCTATTGTTTCAATATCATTTCTTTTTATTTATTGTTGGTTATATCTTTGTATTAACGATTATAAAATTAATACGAATAAGACAAATGCCACTAAATAATGTCTGAATTTTGGACGATAATAAAATATTAATGTTAACTTTGCCGCGAAATGTAGATTACTAATAATACTCGTAATGTAATTATGGTTAGGCAAATAAAAAACTATATACTGTTTTTTCTTTTATTGGTACCGATAAGCCTTACACAAGCAAAGATAAATTGTGGCAAGCCCGATAATACAATTCTTATTATATCCTCGTACAATCCTGATACACGCACTACAGCCGAGATGCTCTCCGATTTTATGCGTGAATATAGCTTGATAGGAGGTAAATATAATGTAGCTGTCGAGAGTATGAACTGCCGTAACCTTCCTGAATCAAAACAATGGCGTTCACGCATGACAGAGATTTTAAAGAAGTACTGTAATGGCACCTCACAGCCTTCCCTTGTCATCCTCCTCGGTGTAGAGGCGAGTTCTTCTTTCTTTTCGTTGAATGAGGACATTGTCCATAAATTGCCTATTATGGTTGGCATGAGGAGTCGTAATATTATTATGCTTCCTCCGCATGATGTCAATATAAGTGAATGGAATCCGAAACCGTATGATATTCTCAAAGACTTTAAAAACTTTAATATTGTAGGTGGAGTAATTTACCGTTATGATGTAGAGAATAATATAAAACTGATCAAGCATCTATATCCTAAAACACGCACCGTTGCTTTTCTCTCCGATAACACATTTGGGGGTCTGACGATGCAAGCTTATGTAAAAAAGGAGATGAAGAGATATCCGGATATTAAACTTCAACTGATAGATGGCCGTAAGCTTTCGTTTATTAAAGTGAATGATATGGTGAGTAAAATGCCTAATAGTGCAGTTGTCTTGGTTGGAACATGGCGCATAGATTACTCCGACAATTATGTTCTTGGCAGTACTACTCACATGCTTTGTGCTACCAATCCCAGACTCCATGTCTTTTCTTTGTCGTCTGTAGGTCTTGACAGTTGGGCAATAGGCGGCTATAGCCCCGATTATCAAAATGTGGGTAAAGACTTGGCCGATGATTGTGATACCTTTCTCAAGAGTCACCGCAATGTCGGAGTTAAGACTCTCAATAGTATGTACCAGTTTGATTACAATCGTCTCAAGTATTTTAATATTGATCCTTCACGGCTTCCTGATGATTCTCACTTTATCAATCAACCTCCATCATTCTATCAGCAGAATGAGCATCTGGTGATAGGAATATCTATTTTTATTATCTTTCTCATCATCTGTTTGGGTATCGCATTCTATTATATTGTACACATGAATAGAATGAAAAGAATACTGTTGATGCAGAGCGAAGAGCTTAAACTGGCCAAAGAACAGGCAGAAGAGGCAAGTCGTATGAAGACCTCATTCCTCGCGAATATGAGTCATGAGATTCGTACTCCGTTGAATGCCATCGTAGGCTTTTCGAGTGTGATTACCGACACAAGCATGGGGATATCCAACGAGGAGAGACGCAGTTTCGGTGATATCATTCAGCAGAATTCGTTACTGCTGCTCCATCTGATCAATGACATCCTCGATCTCTCAAGTATAGAGTCGGGTAGGTTGGCGATGCAGCTTGGCAAATGTGATATCATCGCTTTGTGCCGTTCGGTGATCAGCACCACCGAGTCACTTCATCGCACGAGTGCTGTGTTTCAGTTTGAACCTCCTGTCGATACTCTCAATCTGCATACCGACGAACAGCGTCTGAGCCAGGTGTTGATCAATCTGCTTACGAATGCCAGCAAGTTTACCAAAGAGGGTTTTATCCGCCTTTCCATAAGTATAGACGAAACCAATAATATGGTTCTGTTCTCTGTCACAGACACCGGTTGTGGCATTCCCGCCGATAAGATGGAAGCTGTGTTTGAGCGATTTGAGAAGTTGAATAACTTTGCACAAGGCACGGGCTTGGGACTCGCTATCAGCCGTATGATTGTCGAGAAGCTTGGTGGACGTATTTGGATAGATACCACCTATAAAGAAGGTGCACGCTTTGTCTTCACTCACTCCATGACGTTGGTCTAACCTTAAATATAAATATAAAAAAAATTATTTCTGGTTTTTCTTCACCATATTGGAATCCTCGTCCTTATATTCTTTCTTTGTGAAGAATATACGGCCGATACTTATGGAATATTTTTTTATTCTGAACCAGAAACTCTGCCAGAATGTTCCGTCTCCATCCATCGTCCCGTAGCCGGTTACAGCTCTGGCCCTATGTTTCCTTACGAAAACAATCTTTCCGAAATTCTTTAATTGAAAAGCGAGGTATCCGTCTTCACCCCTGATGATATCTGTTCTGATGCCCAGCTTCCGACCTAGTTCCGAGTTGTATGCGAACACGAGTCCGCGAACACTAAGTTCCGGACGTCTGAAGTGTTGAATCCATATATGGACATCCCTCATCATCTCAAATAATCTCACTCCCCATGCAGGGTGTTTTTCATCGGGGATATAGCTCCATAGAGAACTGGCTCCGACCACTCCGTCTTTATTTAATGCCTCCACCATTGTCTCCACATAATGAGGTGGATACATCGTGTCGGAATCAATGTTGATATGATATTTCCCGCGTGTATTGTTCAGTCCGCACAATCGTGCGAAACCGCAACTGTGTTGATATTCCGTGAAGTATCTCACACCACACCGCTCGAAAATCTCTGCTGTGCGGTCCTTTGAGTCGTTGTTCACACCGATGATCTCCAAAGGATATTTACAGATCATGTCACTGAGAGCCCAAAGGCAGGCCAGCAGGTGCTTTTCCTCATTGTATGCAATCACGCTTACTGTCACCACAGGGTTCTCAGACTGAATCTTACTGATTCGGTCTTTCACCTCGTTGCAGATAGCGTTTTGTTCATCCGTGAACGGCTTATTGTATACTTTCAGATATTTGCTGTACCATTTCATGTTGTTTTCCTTTTGATCGCAAATATATAAAGAGTTTTTGAATTTGATTCCCCAAAGTCTAAATAATATGTTAATATATATATCATTTTCTACTTTCTCATATATTATTACGTCATTTTATCTGGCAATTTTAGTAAAATATATGACCTGCTGTAGATTTTCTTGTTAAAATGTTTTATTAATTGACATTTTTCTATATATTTGTACTCAGAAAGGTAGATGCTGCCCAAGATAGAGGGTTACAGTCTCATCATAGGTTGAACGGTATGGAATGTTCGTTCAGTGATGTTTATGTGGTAATTTATTCAAACCTCTCTATGAAAAAACATATAACTCTAAAAAATGATGATGATGATGGAAATGAAAGAAGAAATTTTGCAAGAAATAAAAGCGCTAGGATTCGAACCAATTGAAATTCAAGATATAGGTTATCTTTTTGAATGTGGAGATGCACACATCCTCTATATACCATCTGAAGACGATGATGATTATCTCCGCTTTGCTATCCCGAACATTTACGATGTGACGGAAGAGAACAGTTCCTTTCTATTGGAGATTGTAAACGATGCCAATCTGGAACTTAAATATGTGAAAGCAAACATGATGGGTGATTATACCCTCTGGCTGTTCTTTGAGCATAAGAGATCTGTAGAAGAACCTTTGGATGACATACTTGAATTTATGATAAGGACTTTGGAATATAGCAGAAAACATGTACTGCAAAACATCTATGGAGAACTTCATGATGGTACATTTGATGAGGCAGATTTGATAACGGATTAATATTCCGTAAAAACCGATAATAAGGAGGAATAGTTATGGAGATTGCATACAATCGTAAAATAAGGATTTATGGAGTGACCTTTAATGGTTTTAGTGATATCAAGAAGTTTGCACTAACAGGCAAGCCAAAGGATGGTGTGTATGTAGGTGAAGATAGTGAGCGATATCCATGCTTTGACAGTTCCGATTATGAATATGAAAACAGGTTCTATTGGAACTTTGTTTTTGCCCGAAGTCAAGAAGAGCTCGATCAGAAATTACGCAGATTGCGATCCATGGGTCACGGTGGCAATTATCGGAAGTTCACAGATGGATTATCCCCGATGATCTATTTTCAGGGAGATAGTCATTATCCATTGGAGGTGACAGCAGGTAAAGATGTAATCATTTTATAACGTTTTCAAAAAATATAGCAAATATGGAAATATTAATCACTTTTCCTGAAATACAGGAATTAATCAAAAACAAAACCGGTAAAGAGACAATTTTCAGTATGGTTGATAGTAAAACCATCAAAGTGACTTATCCTATTAATGTCAAAATTCCATTATTAGGTCAAATTACCAAAGATGTATCATTAAACGTCAGTATCGATGAAATTAGCGGAACAGATATCCGTATGACATACGATTGCGGAATGGCCATTGAGATGATGATTTCCGGAGCATTGAAATTTATCAAAGAGGATCCAAGATTGAACTTCGTAGGGATTGGGAATTCAAAACAGATAATTTTGAAACTTGGAGAGATCGATAAAATTAAGAGTGCCTTTGAGAAGGTAGAGATAGAAGTCATTAATGTTGCTGAGGCCGGGATAGGAGCCGTCTGTAGGCTGAAAGATATACGATAATCTTTGTCTTGACAGAGATCTGGCAGGCAAGACATTCATAATCATTACAGATTATGGTAAGTACAGCCATGGAAAAATAATTAAAGTTAAATTATGTTTTTTGTGCTTTAAAAATTTATTACATCAGAGATTTTATTTATATTTGTACGCAATTAAGAAATATAAAAGATGAGATTTAAGTTAACATTAAAGATTAATAGAGAAAAATACGGAGACTTCTTGCCCCTGAGTTATCAGTACGAGGCATCTTCTGCGATATACAGAATACTTTCCCGTGCAGACCAAGTGTATGCAACGTGGCTTCATGATAATGGCTTCCATTTAGAAACCGCCAAAAAGTTCAAACTCTTTACGTTCTCCAGAATACTTGGAGAATATAAGATATATAGAGATACGGGACGTATAAAATATTATGGAGATACCGTAGAATGGTATGTCTCGTTTCTTCCAGAGAAGAGCACACAGAAGTTCATCGAAGGATTGTTCCTGAATCAGATATTTGAGATAGGCGATAAGAAATCATCGGTTCAGTTTCATATTATTTGTGTTGAGGCTATGCCGGAGCCAGACTATTCCGAAGAAATGGAATTTGAGACACAATCGCCAATGTGTATCAAACTCAAAAACGAAGACGACCGGATAGACTATTTATCACCTAAAGATGTACGTGCACCTTACTTAATATTCAACGGTCTGCTTGACAGATATAAAATTTTCTATGGCAAATCTCTACCATGCTCACCAGAAGATTGTAAATTAGAGATTCTGAGCGAACCAAAATCCGCTTTGATCATGATTAAGGCAGGAACGAGTGAACAAACCAGAGTCCGTGGATTTCAGTGCCGATTCAAGGTAAAAGCACCAGTAGAGATCATGAAGATAATCTATTCGAGCGGAATAGGAGTGCAAACATCGGTAGGCTTCGGGTGTGTAGAGGTCATTAATAATAAATAGTACTAGTATGATAAATGAACTAATAAATTTTACAGCGAATTTGGATGAAGAATTCAAGAACTTGGGCTCTACACCAAAAGAGGGATTACATATACGAATGAAACTCTTTATAAGTGAATCAGGCGAAGCAAAAATTGATACTTTCGACTTTGAATATGAACAATACTCAAAAAAGCAAAAGGGCGAGATTTCTAATTTCCTGATTCAGTGCAAACTGTTGCATCAGAACGCATGGTGCATTGATACCAACAAGTGCCTTGACTTACCTACAAAAGCGATTCATACCTGTTCGCCTTTTGCCCTTGCGTTTAAGCGCGAACATTTGGAAGGTGGAGCAAAGTTCAAAGATAATATTGGTAAGAAAAAACAGATATATGAACGCTTCGAAGAGTATTTTACTAAAGCTTTTGATTTATTTGAAAATAAAGAGGATGCAGGAAAATATATACTCTTTAAGCATTTCTTCACACATAATACTTTCAGTTTAGTTCTTCAAAGAATAGAGGTATATTACAAAGCTAAACGTATTCAATTCGAAGAAGAACTTGCTCAAATTAAAGAAAAGTTAAAAAACAGCACTGACAAAACTGAAAAAGAAGAACTCAAAGATCAGATTGCCACCATTGAGCAAGAGCTTCTCAAGGTTAAACCGTTAGACGATAGTGACTATATCCTCTTTTATCTCGATGTTCCATTGGAATTATATCAACAGGTTCATAAAAAGTATCTGGATGACAAGTTATTTAATACAGCGCTTTATAATACCGAACCGAATCAAGAAGGAGTTATTTTCGGAACCAGCAATTTCATGAATGGCTTCAATAGCAATATGCCTTTCCTGATGCATCAAACTGCGACTTTTGATATAAGTGGAAGAATATCCAACCTCGATGCAAAGCTTCTCTATGAATTGAAAAATATACTTCCAAACAAAACCCTTCCCAATCCATTGCCTGTTTTTATTTATAAAGAAGAGATACAACAAAAAGTGATTGGAATATTCAAGGAGAGTGGCTTCAAGTTTGGTTATAAAGAGATTATTCAAAAGTTAGTTGAAGATAATGCAGAAGATATTGGCAACTATTATCTTCTTTTCTGGCAGAATACAAAGGATGGTATTGTTTTTAAAGATTTTGACTTTGTATCGACTTTTGAATATTCGGTGTCAAAAGAAAAGACTCTTGCTATATTGAACCTGTTTGATATTAAAGAAAAGGGAGGAAAAGACAACAAACATTACCCGGTTATTCACAATATCTTTGACTTTGAACAGCAAGTAATGAAACCATTTATTCAGAATAAGTACTTGCGGGTTGATTATTTTGGAGATTTGAACAAAGATGATTACGCAAAATTAGACTTGACTTTTAGTTCTTTCAGCAGATACCGCAAAGCAATATACGATTATGTGTACAAATCTCAGCGGAATACCGTTGACGGTCATATATTTGACGAAATGGTATTTAACGCAATAACCGACGACATTAAAAACAACAATGATTATAGTATCAGAGAAAAACTTAATATATGGTACAGTTTATACGAATATTTCAATCCTAAAAATAAAATTAATATGGTAAATAAATTAAAAGACTATCAGGACTTTGTTGCAGCCATCATAGCAGATGAAGCACTGACTGATATTACGGATGAAAAATTTGCCTTTGCTGCAGGGCAAGTCATCAACTACATTCAGAGTAAAAGTAAATCGGCTGACAATAGTTACAATCTGCTGGAACCTTATTTACAGCAATCTAAATGCACCGAGTTTAAAAGGGCAATAGCTAATGATTTCGGTCGATATAAACATGAAAACTTCTCAAAAAACTTTGAGAAAGTGGCTGCCTTCGTCTTAAGTTATGAAACCTCTGCGAATCTAAAACATTTATTGCCTCAAATTCTTTCAGGCGTATTCTCTAAAAATCAATTATTTAGTACGAACTCTTCAAAATAAAATAATCATGACAACATTCAACAACCGTGTGTATGGCGCAGCCATCATCAAATCAATCAATTCAAATTACAATGCTGATTTTTCGGGTCAACCCCGCAAATTACCAAACGGAATAGTGTATGCGACAGACAAAGCTTTGAAATATTCCATTCGGAATTATTGGAAAACAGCACTAAACGAAAAAGTATTTTATTTCAAATCACTAAGCGAAGAAATGTCTCCCAGAACATTAGATGAAACCTACGCTTTCCATTTTGGAGATTTCAAAGAAAAAGATAAAACGAAATTACGCTTGGAAGTTCTTGGGAATATTTTAAAATGCCTTGATGTAAAACTATTTGGAGGTACTTATGCAGGGAAAACCAATATTTCAATACATGGCACATGTCAAATTACTCACGGCTTAAATAAATTTCCCGAGAATGTAATTTATTCCGAACAAATCATGTCTCCTTTCAAAAATTCAAATGAAGCAAGTGCAGATAGTACCATGACAACTTTGGGAACTCAATCTCGCTTACAGGAAGGGCATTATGTACATCATTTTTCGGTAAATCCGAAGAATATAGAAGGTGACGTTGCAAGAACCGGTGTAGAAGGATTGACAACAAACGATATAGTTAAATTAAAAGAAGGGCTTCGCAAAGGAGCGACTTACTATGACTCGGCAGCAAAAGCTGGAACAGAAAACGAGTTATTGCTATGGGTGCAACTCAATCCGGATTCAAAAATCGTATTGCCTTCATTTGTGAGCCTGATTGATATTAACGAAGATAAAGAAATTGATTTATCAAGAGTAAGTGCTTTATTGGCAGAGAGTCATATCCAGCAGGAAATTGAAACAATTGAAATTTCTTACAATAAATCAAATACAAAAGTAATAGGCGAACCTGCAAATGTTATTTTTACTGAATTGTAAATACTTGGTCTTATGAAATTAATATCATTCGACTTAAAAGCGGACTTTGCTTTTTTCCGAATACCCGACACTAATGCTACCATTAACTTGTCCTATAATATCATGCATCGCCCTGCGGTGTTAGGTGTTTTGGGCGCAATTATTGGGTTGGATGGCTATAAGGAAAAAGGAAAGTTGCCACAATATTATGATTTGCTGAAGGACGTGAGGACAGGCGTTGAGCCCCTGAATCACGATAAGGGGAATTATAGCAAAACCAATATCAAGTACTCCAATACTGTTGGATATGCCAATAAAGGGACAAATTTTCTGACCGAAGAACTGACATTGGTAAAGCCGGCATACAGGATTTATCTTTTGCTTGATGAGAATAACGGATATCAAAGGCAATTGATTGATAATTTAAAAAATGGTTGCGCCGAATTTATTCCATACTTGGGGAAAAATGAATTTACAGCTTGGTGGAGTGCCGATTCGTACAAAGAATATCATTTTTCAGATGAAAAGGAACCCATCGGGAGCATTAAAATTAAGACTATCTTTCAGAAAGATAAGGTTCTAAAGAATAATGTTGAAGCTCCTTTTCCCGATTTGCTCAATTTTGATAATACCGAAAGTCCGTTCATTTACTTTGAACGTTTACCAAAAGATTTTGACCTATCATTGATACAATACGACTTAGGTGAGTTTGTATTCTCAAACTATCAAATCAAAAATGCTCAAACATTGGAAAATCTGTTTTTTGTCGAAGAATTAGATGCTTATGTCCAATTGCTTTAAAACTGTTTCTAAGATTGTTAGCGATTTACCTGCTTTAAGTAGTTATTTACTTGATGCAGGTAGTTACTATGCTCATTTGCCAAAAATTGCAGAAAGCCCTATAGAAACAATAGAGGAGCATGTCGATTTAGTAAATCGCTATTTCGAAAAACTTGTAGTTGCCCATAAATTAGATTCGGTTATTGACCGACTAATCAATGGCATTTCAACCCAAGTTGATTTGGAAACAGGCAATTATATCAAAGTGCTTTTTGTGAATACCATTGTGTTTCATGACTTTGGAAAAATCAATGAGCATTTTCAATTTGAGAAAATGAAAAATGGGAAGTTCTTTGAAAGTTTACAAAACGAAAGTCCAATTTCGTCCAATCACTCTGCCCTAAGTGCATTTATTTATTTGACAAAACATTTAAATGAAATTGTTCTTGAAAAAAAGCAAAATCCATTATTGGTAACTTCTTGTCTTTATTTTGCTTATTCTATATTTAAACACCACGGACGAACTTTTGATAATGATTGTAGTGAAACTCTTTCATTTACGGAAATAAAAGCAAGAAAAAATTGGCCTGAAATTAATCAATTTTTATCTGCATATTTAGAATGTTATCAGTTTGAAATTCATCCCAGTATTTTAAAATTGGTTGGAAATGACAGATTATTAAACGAAAATCCCTTCAGGGATTACGTAAATTCTTTTGAGTTGTATTCCCTTTGTCGTCTCAATTTCTCGCTCCTCACGGCTTCCGATTATATGGCAACCAACGAGTATATGAATTCGTTACCAATAGACGATTTCGGAATACTGACACCGGACAGAATTGAGGAACTGTACCACAATGTCAGTCAAAGTGAGTGGATAGATGATGTGCAAGAGAAGAAAAATTACAATAAAGGAACTTACGATGCTTTGAAAGGATATGAATTGCGGAACCCAAAAGAAAAAAGCGGTGACAATCTCAATGTACTCCGCAAAGAAATGGGCATTGAGGTGATTAAAAATATAAGACAATCTTCACTAAGTAATCTATTCTTTATCGAAGCTCCGACAGGTGGAGGAAAAACAAATCTTTCCATTTTAGCAATCATTGAGTTGCTTAAAATACATAAAGGGCAATACAACAAAGTATTTTATGTGTTCCCATTCACAACTTTGATTACACAAACATATACAGTTGTGCGGGATATGTTAGGACTGGAAGAGGACGAAATTATCGAATTGCATTCAAAAGCAGGATTAAAGCCAACTCAACATGAGGATGATCTATACGGAGGTGAAAAGTTGAATTACATTAACCACCTCTTTGTCAACTATCCGTTTTGCCTGCTATCACATATCAAATTCTTTGATATATTAAAAACAAACGAAAAGGAAACCAATTATTTATTGCATCGCTTAGCCAATTCCATTGTTGTGATTGATGAATTACAATCCTATAATCCATCGCATTGGGATAAGGTTATTTATTTTATCCGGCAATATGCCGAGAAATTCAATATCAAGTTTATCCTGATGTCGGCTACTTTACCCAAGTTGGATAAACTGAGTGTAATAAAGCAAAATGTAAAGGACTTCGTCTATCTATTGCCCAACGCAAAAGAACTCTATTTCAACAATCCGAATTTTTTAGGTCGGGTCAATTTCAATTTCGAATTGTTTGAACGAACTGATTTATCGTTACAAGAATTAGCTGAAAAAGTAATTGCAGCGTCTAAGGATTATCTGAAATATGATTTTGGATCGGCTAAACCAAAAAATAGTGTTTACACTATTGTTGAATTTATCTACAAGCAGTCAGCCACAGATTTCTATACTAAAATTCTGGAACAAGATTTTTTTGAAAAAATATTCGTGCTATCGGGAACCATACTTAAACACCGAAGAACAGAGATCCTCAATTCTCTGAAAAATCCATCGAACAGAAAAAAGAAAATCATTTTGATTACAACTCAGGTGGTTGAAGCCGGTGTAGATATTGATATGGATTTAGGATTTAAAGACCGCTCCATTATTGATTCGGATGAACAATTGGCCGGACGTATCAACCGAAATGTAAATAAAGAACGTTGCACACTCTATCTTTTTAATCTCAACAAAGAATCTGTAATTTATGGCAAAGATCTTAGATATAAGATAACAAAAGAGCTAATTATGCGGGACGAATATGAGCGAATACTCGCTCAAAAAGATTTTGACGCATTGTACGATAAAATATTTGATGCAAAAAACGATTGGAACAATAGAGAAATGGTGGAAAACTTCAGTGATTATGAATCTGCCATTCTGAAATTGAAATTTGAAAAAGTACATAAAGATTTTCAACTGATAGAACAAAAGAATTTATCCTGTTTCATACCAGTGAATATTCCAATTACGGTTCAAGGTGCAGTTGATGGGAACATAGAGCAAATTTTCAGTTCTTCTGAACTGCTATTTCTAGAAAATAATGGAACTTTTCCCAATGAGAGAAATGAAATCTGTGGAAAGGAAGTATTTGATATATATCTTCAATCTATTCATAATATAATAGATTTTACACAACAACAAATAAGGAAGAAAGTACTTCAAAGTATTATGAGCAAGTATGTTTTCTCTATATTTGCAAGTCCCAATATTGAAAATAAATTGGTTCATTTTTATGACAAAGAGAAGTCGGAATATGGATATATGTATATTCAAAGATATTCTGACATTTATTCTATCGAACAAGGACTTGATGCTAAAAAACTGACCGGAATAGAAGAAACTCAATTTTTATGATATAACCATGCACATCAACGCCACCTATATTAATATTTATAATGTATGCAAACGTGAATTATGGTTGCATGCCAATGAAATACGGTTTGAACATACGTCAGATATCGTGTATGACGGCAAACTCATTCATGAGGATAGCTATCCTATGCGTTCCTCCAAATATGAAGAGATTGAAATCGACGGTATCAAGGTGGATTATTATGACACGAAGAATAAAGTGATTCATGAGATTAAGAGGTCTAACAAGATTGAACAGGCTCATGAGTGGCAACTGAAATATTATATGTATGTGTTTGAACAGCATGGAGTGACCGATGTAAAAGGCATTCTGGAATATCCAACTTTAAGGAAGACACAAGCTGTCGTATTGAGTGATGTTGACAGGGAAAGAATAAAGGAAATAGTTGCAGACATCGAGATGATTATCTCTAGTGATGAGTGTCCTTCTATCCAGAAGAAAGGAATATGTAAAAGTTGCAGCTATTTTGAGTTTTGTTTCACTAAAGAGGTTGACGAATGAAAAAGACTTTTTATCTATTTAATCCAGGTATGATTGAACGAAAGGATAATACATTAAAGTTTACTCCTTTTGAGGTTGACGAAGATGGAACCGAGCATCCTATTCAGCCAAGATACCTCCCTGTAGAGGATATCTCTGAGTTCTATGTGTTTGGAAGTCTGCGTGCTAATAGCTCGCTTTATAATTTTCTCGGACAGAGGGATATTGCTGTGCATTTCTTCGATTATTACGAAAACTATACCGGAAGCTTTATGCCTCGCGACAGTTTGCTTTCCGGTAAGGTTCTCCTAGCTCAGACATCAGCCTATCAGAACAAGAAGAGAAGGGTAGAGATTGCGCATAAGTTTATCGACGGTGCTGTCTGGAACATGCTGATGAATCTCAACTATTACAATAGACGTGGAAAAGAACTGGATGAATCCATCGCTAAGATGAAGTCGTTGGCTGAGGCTATTCCGAATACAGATTCGGTGCCCGAGTTAATGGGGATAGAAGGATTAATAAGACAGGAATATTACACGGCATTTGATGTCATCCTTAACGACTTCAATATGGGATCCAGAACAAAACAACCTCCTGAGAACGAAGTCAATGCCTTAATATCGTTCGGCAACATGATCTGTTATACGGAGACACTGCGTGCGATCCATCAGACACAACTAAATCCGACAATAAGTTATCTTCATACGCCGGGTGAACGCCGTTATTCTCTATGTCTTGACATATCCGAGATATTCAAACCGATCATCGTAGACCGGGTTATCTTTAAAGTCTTAAACAAGCGTTTGATACAAGACCAGCACTTCGACCATAAACTGAATAGCTGTCTGTTAAATCAGAATGGTAAGAAAATCTACATGAAGGCAATGGAAGAGCGGTATGAGGAGACTTTCAAGCATCGTTCCTTAGGCAGGAATGTAAGTTATAAGCATCTGATAAAACTAGAATGCTATAAGCTATTAAAAGACTTGCTTGGATTAGAAGAGTATAAACCTTTTAAGATGTATTGGTAGCATGTATGTAATCTTGGTATATGATATAGGAGAGAAACGTGTTGGTAAAATGCTTAAGCTATGTCGTAAGTATCTTAACTGGATTCAGAATTCTGTCTTTGAGGGTGAGATCTCTGAAGTGAAGCTGAAGGAATTGAGCTTATCTGCAAAATCGATCATGGATATTTCTGTAGATAGCATGATTATATTTAGTAATCGTACAGGATATTATATGGACAAGAAAATTGTAGGAAAAGAGAAGATGAAACTTGATAATTTCTTATGATAAAAATGTCGATGTCTGGTAAAATGATTATTTCTTAACTGGTTTTTCTACCCTTTTCGGTCTTTGACATGCTGTAACATCCCTTAAACAAGGAAAATGTCGATCTCCTAGATAAAAATATATGATTGGTCATCGACATATTTTCAAGAATTATTTGTATCTTTGCAACCTCAAAAAAGTCCTTATAATAAGGATTTCCCTATTTGTAATCATAGGGTTCTAATCGTACCTTTATGGAATTGAAACTCGACAACTGTAATCTTTGTCCGAAAAACAGGAAAAGGTTCTAATCGTACCTTTATGGAATTGAAACTCGAGTTGCCACATCCCATCCATATGTTTAAACAGTTCTAATCGTACCTTTATGGAATTGAAACCAGGTATGGGTATAACGCTACCTGAGACATGGCAATAGTTCTAATCGTACCTTTATGGAATTGAAACACAGGATGAATATGACATGCAACTTGTACAGCTTAAAGTTCTAATCGTACCTTTATGGAATTGAAACTTTCCATCTTCCGAGGCAAGGTACAGGGCCGATATGTTCTAATCGTACCTTTATGGAATTGAAACAGCGAATAACGATTAAGACTAATCGATTATCTTATTTAGTTCTAATCGTACCTTTATGGAATTGAAACATTATAAATGTCTCTGTAGATGTTGCAAAAAGAACTCGTTCTAATCGTACCTTTATGGAATTGAAACTTCGTTTAAAGACAAATGATGGAATCTATTATAATATAGTTCTAATCGTACCTTTATGGAATTGAAACAAATGGTGCTATCCACGTTATTGTTGCACCTGAGAGTGTTCTAATCGTACCTTTATGGAATTGAAACTCTTTCAACTGAAGGGCAAGCATTTCACCCGGCATAGTTCTAATCGTACCTTTATGGAATTGAAACCTTCCACTTCTTTCGTCAATAGTAAAAAATGCCAGTTCTAATCGTACCTTTATGGAATTGAAACGTTTAAAACTTCTGGCCATGACGAATCCCTTCCGGTTCTAATCGTACCTTTATGGAATTGAAACATATATCACAACACAGTTGCAGGCATGTCAGTCCGGTTCTAATCGTACCTTTATGGAATTGAAACCCATTCTCGTCAGTGATAGACGGGAATGCCTCATTCAGGTTCTAATCGTACCTTTATGGAATTGAAACTCGAGAAGGGTGTCCTGCATGAAGTTCGCTTCCATGTTCTAATCGTACCTTTATGGAATTGAAACTGGGGTGGTTGCCAATATTGAAAGAAATTAAACTCGTTCTAATCGTACCTTTATGGAATTGAAACACAGCATAAGTTTGTCCACATATCCAAGCATCCAACTCGTTCTAATCGTACCTTTATGGAATTGAAACTTTCTATCATCAGAGCACCGTAATCTTTATTACTCTTTGTTCTAATCGTACCTTTATGGAATTGAAACTGTAGTGAGAAATACACATTGCATGAAAAGGATCTAGGTTCTAATCGTACCTTTATGGAATTGAAACTTTATACCTTGTTGGCTTTCGGGTTTATTATTATTTTTGTTCTAATCGTACCTTTATGGAATTGAAACTTTAATGGTGGAGTTGTAGGCAAAGTACTTCTGTGTTCTAATCGTACCTTTATGGAATTGAAACTGAAGACATTTGTAAATACAACACTCGGTGAAACGGTTCTAATCGTACCTTTATGGAATTGAAACTATCGATGGAGTGGTACCACGATGGTTGAAATTAGCGTTCTAATCGTACCTTTATGGAATTGAAACGCCTCATCGAGTTTAGCGTATTCCGTAAACAACATGTTCTAATCGTACCTTTATGGAATTGAAACTTAAATACGCAACCAAAACAAGGAGAAGAACCAAATGGTTCTAATCGTACCTTTATGGAATTGAAACTCTTTGCTTCTTTCTTTGTTAGTCCCATATTCGTTAATGTTCTAATCGTACCTTTATGGAATTGAAACAAAGGTCAATAACTGTTACCCCTAAAGAATTTGAGTTCTAATCGTACCTTTATGGAATTGAAACTTTCTATCAGCAGCGCACCGTAATCTTTATTACTCTTGTTCTAATCGTACCTTTATGGAATTGAAACCGGAATGTTCTCAATCCGCTACCGTTCAGATATCCAGTTCTAATCGTACCTTTATGGAATTGAAACCTTCCTCCGACATTTCCAATTGCGGATTTTATAAGTTCTAATCGTACCTTTATGGAATTGAAACAATACAAAGTAAAGTTGTTGGTAAAAGAATCGGATCGGTTCTAATCGTACCTTTATGGAATTGAAACCCTTTGTTTGAATATCTTTCAATTAATCTTTCGAGTTCTAATCGTACCTTTATGGAATTGAAACTGAAAAATACACGCTTTCAAATTTTTGACAATCTGACGTTCTAATCGTACCTTTATGGAATTGAAACACGAATTAATCAGACTCTGAAAGTGCGATGAAAGGTTCTAATCGTACCTTTATGGAATTGAAACTCATCTTCCATAACAGACTCAAGCACATCTGAATTGTTCTAATCGTACCTTTATGGAATTGAAACAAACTATCAAATATTTGGAACTGGATGGCAAAGAAAGTTCTAATCGTACCTTTATGGAATTGAAACACCTTCATATGCTCACGCCAATGAGCGTTTTCAGGTAAGTTCTAATCGTACCTTTATGGAATTGAAACTTGTTGAGCCACGATTGACAGGGAACGCATGGTGGGTTCTAATCGTACCTTTATGGAATTGAAACGCGATAAGTTTCTGGGATATAGATCTTTCCGTTCTTAGTTCTAATCGTACCTTTATGGAATTGAAACGACGTCTTCCACGATTCTAGAGTTTGTCCTATATGTTCTAATCGTACCTTTATGGAATTGAAACTAAATATGTCGGATATTTATGACGCATATTGGGGGTTCTAATCGTACCTTTATGGAATTGAAACAACGGAGGTGTCGAAATAAATAGACTGAAACAACTCACGTTCTAATCGTACCTTTATGGAATTGAAACTTGAGTGCATATAAGGCAACATCTAGTCTAAGCGGTTCTAATCGTACCTTTATGGAATTGAAACTACTGTACATCTATGAAATATATTATCCTGCGGATGGTTCTAATCGTACCTTTATGGAATTGAAACTAATATTGTATGTAGCTACGGAAATTTCTTTGAAGTTCTAATCGTACCTTTATGGAATTGAAACATATTCAAAACTGATGTCACGTAAGCAAGCGGATCTGTTCTAATCGTACCTTTATGGAATTGAAACTCCAGAATCTGCATGACGCCAAACTTTTGCTTCTGTTCTAATCGTACCTTTATGGAATTGAAACTGAAAAATACACGCTTTCAAATGTTTGACAATCTGTTCTAATCGTACCTTTATGGAATTGAAACTAATTATATGTTATTTGCGAGTAAGGTTGTGTCGAGTTCTAATCGTACCTTTATGGAATTGAAACAGTTCATTATTTCTTCAAGGAGTTTGATTTCATTTTCGTTCTAATCGTACCTTTATGGAATTGAAACACAGCATACCTTCAATCAAGTTCAAGGCTTGTTTGTTCTAATCGTACCTTTATGGAATTGAAACATAGCGAGAAATCTGTTGAAACAATCGAAGAGGAAGTTCTAATCGTACCTTTATGGAATTGAAACCAGGATTGGACAGCACCAAGAATTCAACAAATAGGTTCTAATCGTACCTTTATGGAATTGAAACATGATGATCTTTCAGTTTTCGCACAGATTCCTACAAGGTTCTAATCGTACCTTTATGGAATTGAAACATCTGAGATAGACACGCTCAATAAATCTCGACAGAGTTCTAATCGTACCTTTATGGAATTGAAACTTTTAATGAAATATGTCGTTATTGAACGCTATAATGTTCTAATCGTACCTTTATGGAATTGAAACCCCAGATGCTTACCGACGATGTGATGCACATTGTGTTCTAATCGTACCTTTATGGAATTGAAACAATGTCTGACGATAGTATTATTCCTTTCGCAGATGTTCTAATCGTACCTTTATGGAATTGAAACAGTATTATAAACACATTAGTTCCTGCGCTACTTTGTTCTAATCGTACCTTTATGGAATTGAAACTGGTCAGAGTGAAGATGGAAAAGACAAAATTTAGATGCTTCAAATCTTGTAGACCCTTCCATGTTCTAATCGTACCTTTATGGAATTGAAACGATTGATGGTGCAAAGAAGAAGATTCGTGTTATTCCAGTTCTAATCGTACCTTTATGGAATTGAAACGTAATTAATCCTTTAAAAAATTCACTGATATGATTGTTCTAATCGTACCTTTATGGAATTGAAACATAGCGAGACAATTGTCAGTCAGCTCAATGATTTGTTCTAATCGTACCTTTATGGAATTGAAACTATCGAATATCATTAATGATGTTAAATTGAAGGAGTTCTAATCGTACCTTTATGGAATTGAAACCAGAGAAGATACGCATGCAATGTGCTATGAGTGTGTTCTAATCGTACCTTTATGGAATTGAAACTCGTTATGCGTAATGCAACGAATGTTCCGATAAGTGTTCTAATCGTACCTTTATGGAATTGAAACGCAGATATCTGAAGGAGGTTATAACGTTGCAGACGTTCTAATCGTACCTTTATGGAATTGAAACTTAAGTATATGGAGCGGAACACCTTTTACAAGAGGGTTCTAATCGTACCTTTATGGAATTGAAACTGGTGGCAAAGTGTGAAAATGGAGATCGGAGGTATCGTTCTAATCGTACCTTTATGGAATTGAAACTATATTTCATCGAAATAAAGTGGTTTATTAATAATTTAGTTCTAATCGTACCTTTATGGAATTGAAACCTTGTGTGATTACAAAGGGATACCGATTTATTGTAGTTCTAATCGTACCTTTATGGAATTGAAACATATGTATCTTGGATAAAGATATTTGAGAACGATTACGGGTTCTAATCGTACCTTTATGGAATTGAAACCATGCAGACCTCATCGCTTCCGTAATACCGATGAGTTCTAATCGTACCTTTATGGAATTGAAACAGCGCACGATTCATACACTCAACAATGGCAGCCTCGTTCTAATCGTACCTTTATGGAATTGAAACTTTTTAGGCCCTGATTTCAAAATAGGAACATTAATATTGTTCTAATCGTACCTTTATGGAATTGAAACTCATGAAGCTTAATGCTGTTCTGATGATAATATCTGAGTTCTAATCGTACCTTTATGGAATTGAAACACAGGATGAATCAGCCTGGACTCCTTGATAATCTCGTTCTAATCGTACCTTTATGGAATTGAAACCTTGTATGAGTTCGTCCGTCACTTTCCCTTTCGCAAGTTCTAATCGTACCTTTATGGAATTGAAACATACCAAACAGGTACTGTTCTGTAGTCCCAGGTCGTTCTAATCGTACCTTTATGGAATTGAAACTAAGATTCAGTAATAGCCTTTTCATTCTCACCATGGTTCTAATCGTACCTTTATGGAATTGAAACTTAGTTAAATGTAACTGAGAGCTCTTTTTTTTAAAGCGTTCTAATCGTACCTTTATGGAATTGAAACCGGTTATTACTTCTTTAGGTTTATCCTCTTGAGCCTGGTTCTAATCGTACCTTTATGGAATTGAAACTAATTTAATTTTTAAAGGGAACCGGATTAATACCGGGTTCTAATCGTACCTTTATGGAATTGAAACTTCATCTTCTTAGTATTATCCGATATCTGCGAAGTAGTTCTAATCGTACCTTTATGGAATTGAAACCTACTCATAACTATTTACAATCGCGCATCGTTAAGTTCTAATCGTACCTTTATGGAATTGAAACAAGAATCTTCTTTTAAGTAACGACCATCAAATCGCTAGTTCTAATCGTACCTTTATGGAATTGAAACTGCATGGAGGATCTTGACTTAATCATGAATCCATTTGAGTTCTAATCGTACCTTTATGGAATTGAAACATTTTAACAGCGCAATATGGAACTGTCTGAATACCTCGTTCTAATCGTACCTTTATGGAATTGAAACATCCTATAATTTCCATTATATATATATATATCATTTTGTTCTAATCGTACCTTTATGGAATTGAAACGCCGTTACGTTTGCCCATGTAGGCGTGCACCCGATGTTCTAATCGTACCTTTATGGAATTGAAACACGGGAAGATACGGAATGCGCACCTGGTGCCCGACGGTTCTAATCGTACCTTTATGGAATTGAAACTGTGCAATATCTCCCCAAGACTGCCATCCGTAAGGAGTTCTAATCGTACCTTTATGGAATTGAAACTGTAGTTCACTTACTGCCTTTTCCTGTAATGTCTGTTCTAATCGTACCTTTATGGAATTGAAACTGAAAGACGGGGTAATAATTAGAGAGGTGTATTAGTTCTAATCGTACCTTTATGGAATTGAAACCTACTTGCAAGACAGCACAAAGAGATAAACAAACTAGTTCTAATCGTACCTTTATGGAATTGAAACATTTTAACAGCGCAATATGGAACTGTCTGAATACCTCGTTCTAATCGTACCTTTATGGAATTGAAACATCCTATAATTTCCATTATATATATATATATCATTTTGTTCTAATCGTACCTTTATGGAATTGAAACGCCGTTACGTTTGCCCATGTAGGCGTGCACCCGATGTTCTAATCGTACCTTTATGGAATTGAAACACGGGAAGATACGGAATGCGCACCTGGTGCCCGACGGTTCTAATCGTACCTTTATGGAATTGAAACTGTGCAATATCTCCCCAAGACTGCCATCCGTAAGGAGTTCTAATCGTACCTTTATGGAATTGAAACTGTAGTTCACTTACTGCCTTTTCCTGTAATGTCTGTTCTAATCGTACCTTTATGGAATTGAAACTGAAAGACGGGGTAATAATTAGAGAGGTGTATTAGTTCTAATCGTACCTTTATGGAATTGAAACCTACTTGCAAGACAGCACAAAGAGATAAACAAACTAGTTCTAATCGTACCTTTATGGAATTGAAACTCTTTTTTGTCTTTTGTAGGTTGATGAACTTCATGTTGTTCTAATCGTACCTTTATGGAATTGAAACTCGGGATGCAACCACACTTTTTTTCGTGGTTCAACCGTTCTAATCGTACCTTTATGGAATTGAAACTCAGGAGAATATAATATTCTTTTCCAAATTCTTAATTGTTCTAATCGTACCTTTATGGAATTGAAACAAAATATTATAACTATTCATAAGATTGCCCGTTATGTTCTAATCGTACCTTTATGGAATTGAAACATCCTACGGTGATGATCCCGTCCGATCCCGGCGTATGTTCTAATCGTACCTTTATGGAATTGAAACTAATTAGATATCGTTCCCAATATCCCGGTACCGGCTGTTCTAATCGTACCTTTATGGAATTGAAACTTAATAAGTTCGTTTTCTTTCTCAAAAGCTCCCAGTTCTAATCGTACCTTTATGGAATTGAAACCCTGCAGAAGCAGACTGTATTTATAAGCGGTGACTTCGTTCTAATCGTACCTTTATGGAATTGAAACGCGATTGGAGTTAATAATACGACGTATTGGACTGCCGTGTTCTAATCGTACCTTTATGGAATTGAAACAGAAATCTGTATCATGATCTCCACTCTCCCCCCAATTGTTCTAATCGTACCTTTATGGAATTGAAACCGGGTGACCTGCAATGTTTTCCCGGTACCAATAACAGTGTTCTAATCGTACCTTTATGGAATTGAAACTCCGAGTTTTTTCATCTGCACAATGAGTGCATAATGTAGTTCTAATCGTACCTTTATGGAATTGAAACCGCAGAACTATACGCCGGGATCGGACGGGATCATCACCGTTCTAATCGTACCTTTATGGAATTGAAACGACTTTCCATTTCTGCATTACCAGTTGCATCTACGTTCTAATCGTACCTTTATGGAATTGAAACAAGAAGAAAAGGAGAACTACGAAGTTGAACATGAAGGTTCTAATCGTACCTTTATGGAATTGAAACGCCGTATAGATTGGCTGATCTCATAGCAAGCGATTTTCGTTCTAATCGTACCTTTATGGAATTGAAACTTATGAAAATGAAGAATAGACTTGTTCTTGTCGCTTACAGTTCTAATCGTACCTTTATGGAATTGAAACTCCGTCAAGAGCCTTCATGAGATGAAGATGGATGTGTTCTAATCGTACCTTTATGGAATTGAAACCCATGATCGTGAGACTGAGAAACCAAGAAAGGAAAGGTTCTAATCGTACCTTTATGGAATTGAAACTTATATTAATTATTAAGATAAATATAAGTAAATGAATGTTCTAATCGTACCTTTATGGAATTGAAACCGGCATGATTCTAGCTTTTTCGTGCTAGTTCTGCGTTCTAATCGTACCTTTATGGAATTGAAACTCAGCTTTCTCTTTTACAGATAAACCCTCCAAAACAAGGTTCTAATCGTACCTTTATGGAATTGAAACATGCTTTCAGATGATGGGAGCATAAATAAAGGATCAGTTCTAATCGTACCTTTATGGAATTGAAACTTATATTAATTATTAAGATAAATATAAGTAAATGAATGTTCTAATCGTACCTTTATGGAATTGAAACCCGCTACCGGATTCGGCGTGGTGAATAATGATAAGTTCTAATCGTACCTTTATGGAATTGAAACGAAGATGAATATGTGGAAACGGAGGTAGTGGATGAGTTCTAATCGTACCTTTATGGAATTGAAACAAGGAAACATTATATAATAACATTCGGCTTGGAGAGTTCTAATCGTACCTTTATGGAATTGAAACCTTGGAATGATGAACCGATACAAATTTAAAAAATAAGTTCTAATCGTACCTTTATGGAATTGAAACAAAAAACAAATTGAAAATTACAAAAAGATTGCTAGTTCTAATCGTACCTTTATGGAATTGAAACCGGTTATATTGTTGAAGACTGTCCTGCGCTAGACGGTTCTAATCGTACCTTTATGGAATTGAAACCCCATGTGTATTTAGACATTAGGAAGTCATGTACGTTCTAATCGTACCTTTATGGAATTGAAACTAACTCTCAGGATCATAAACCTCGTGATAGGTTCCGGTTCTAATCGTACCTTTATGGAATTGAAACTTAATATATACTTCTTTGTCTTTTGTGCAATAGAGTTCTAATCGTACCTTTATGGAATTGAAACTTAATAGTAGTCCCATCAGTACCTTTGTGATAATAGTTCTAATCGTACCTTTATGGAATTGAAACTGAGTCCCGTCTGATCGATAACGGTCATACCATAGTTCTAATCGTACCTTTATGGAATTGAAACATTAAGAGTCCATCGAAAGAGAAAGAGTTGCTGGTACCGTTCTAATCGTACCTTTATGGAATTGAAACCAAAGATAAAGACTGATAAGAGTGAAAAGGAAATAAAGTTCTAATCGTACCTTTATGGAATTGAAACTTGCGAGTTTATTCCGGATGAAATCGCGCATACCGGTTCTAATCGTACCTTTATGGAATTGAAACATTGAACTTAACCAGTTTGACAGGTCAGTTGTGATGTTCTAATCGTACCTTTATGGAATTGAAACTTCAGATTATTCGCCGAGCATGCTGTCTTGATATCTGAGTTCTAATCGTACCTTTATGGAATTGAAACAATGAAAGAGCCTTTGTACTATTCGTTCGGCCGTCAGTTCTAATCGTACCTTTATGGAATTGAAACTCTTTGTGTCACATGCCGACGGAGTAAAGCCTCTGGGAGTTCTAATCGTACCTTTATGGAATTGAAACACAATAAGTATGTATATAAAGCTGTTGGTGAGGCTATCGTTCTAATCGTACCTTTATGGAATTGAAACATAATAAAACTTATTAAAAGGCCTGTTAAAAATAAAGTTCTAATCGTACCTTTATGGAATTGAAACAACGATACCAGATGGGCGACATATAAGCGTCAGGTTGTTCTAATCGTACCTTTATGGAATTGAAACTGCGCAGAATATATATAATATACAAATAAATTATAAATGTTCTAATCGTACCTTTATGGAATTGAAACGCGTGTGTTAAATATAATATAATATTCTAATGGACATAGTTCTAATCGTACCTTTATGGAATTGAAACTTCAGCTTCAGACTTACTTATACAAGGTTACAGAGTCGTTCTAATCGTACCTTTATGGAATTGAAACATACAGAGATTACTCCTGTCATTACCAGTGCTGTGTTCTAATCGTACCTTTATGGAATTGAAACTAATTTATGAAAATAGTTAAAAATATAATTAAAGTAGAGTTCTAATCGTACCTTTATGGAATTGAAACAAAGATCCAATGACCTTTAATTATCTTGGAGTACATGTTCTAATCGTACCTTTATGGAATTGAAACTATTTATGGCATTCCTAAAAGAGATGTTCTAACTTAGTTCTAATCGTACCTTTATGGAATTGAAACGTCTTAGTTTCTGACGGTTTAGCGGAATCATATTCAGTTCTAATCGTACCTTTATGGAATTGAAACGCATGACGGGCATTGGCACAATGATTAAGCCTTTGTTCTAATCGTACCTTTATGGAATTGAAACGCTTCAGCAATGTGTTAAAAGAAACTTATTAGAAGTTCTAATCGTACCTTTATGGAATTGAAACGTAATATTCCTACACATGTTACTAATACATGAAGGTGTTCTAATCGTACCTTTATGGAATTGAAACGACCTTTGCGCGGTCGTGCTATAAGTAAACAAAAGTTCTAATCGTACCTTTATGGAATTGAAACTTTGCAGTTATCGGTGGGCGAGAATTTGGATTATCGTTCTAATCGTACCTTTATGGAATTGAAACCATCCTGATATTGATTGTGTGAGTTGTAACGCCTGTTCTAATCGTACCTTTATGGAATTGAAACTCTCGTCGGCGGTCTGTGGACCTGGACCGAAAATAGTTCTAATCGTACCTTTATGGAATTGAAACTCTTCTTGTTTTTCTTTTTCTATTCCTATTAATTGGTTCTAATCGTACCTTTATGGAATTGAAACTGCCGATAGCGCAGCGTTATTGTTTTTTATTAAAAGTTCTAATCGTACCTTTATGGAATTGAAACCGATTAATGAAATCAATTCGAATAAAGACAGATTCTGTTCTAATCGTACCTTTATGGAATTGAAACTGCCTTGGTGCGGATAAATGGAATATAGAAGGATCGTTCTAATCGTACCTTTATGGAATTGAAACATAGCAGGTAACTCGCAGCTCGGTGAATCAACCGTTGTTCTAATCGTACCTTTATGGAATTGAAACCATATCTAGCCTTAAAAGGAACCTATTAGACGCTATTGTTCTAATCGTACCTTTATGGAATTGAAACCGAGTAAAAACATTTGAAGTAACACTCGATTATGCGCGTTCTAATCGTACCTTTATGGAATTGAAACATGATAAATAAAAACCGTCTGGGCGGTAACAAGTGCGTTCTAATCGTACCTTTATGGAATTGAAACATTTAAAAATAAATATTATGAAGACATTATGCAAAGTTCTAATCGTACCTTTATGGAATTGAAACCGCAATATTAGTTGTTCCCTTATCTGAAATATCGGTTCTAATCGTACCTTTATGGAATTGAAACTATCATTCGGAGACGATGCACCTGCCTTGAAAATGTAGTTCTAATCGTACCTTTATGGAATTGAAACATTGGATAAGTTTCTCCGTCCCATTCTCCTCTTTCGGTTCTAATCGTACCTTTATGGAATTGAAACTCCTGTAATAAGTACTATGATGCCGAAACGTAATAAAGTTCTAATCGTACCTTTATGGAATTGAAACTCAGTTGTCTTTGCTGCATTGTACTTGTCTATCAGTTCTAATCGTACCTTTATGGAATTGAAACCACGTTTAAAGAAGCGTGCGAATACGCAGGGGGAGTGTTCTAATCGTACCTTTATGGAATTGAAACTTATGAGCAAACTAATAATATATCTTATCGCTATTCAGGTTCTAATCGTACCTTTATGGAATTGAAACGCGAAATGTCTCCGTCAGAAAGAAAAGAAACAGTTAAAGTTCTAATCGTACCTTTATGGAATTGAAACGTAGATTTTGAATTATAAGTAGAAAGACAGGACGAGTTCTAATCGTACCTTTATGGAATTGAAACAAAAATTGCAACGGCTGCACAGTGGTTATGGAATGTTCTAATCGTACCTTTATGGAATTGAAACTTTTTATACTGCGTACGAAGAACGCGCAAAAGATTTGTTCTAATCGTACCTTTATGGAATTGAAACTTATTTACTTAGTTCATTATCAATCCGATCTATCTGTTCTAATCGTACCTTTATGGAATTGAAACTTGATATTATTATTGAATATATCTATTTCGCATCTTTGTTCTAATCGTACCTTTATGGAATTGAAACTGATGTCCGTCGTGCATTCCCTTACTTCCTTCATGGTTCTAATCGTACCTTTATGGAATTGAAACCAAGTTGCCGCTCTTTCCTGTATTATTATCATTATTCTAATCGTACCTTTATGGAATTGAAACCCCTTGAGGAGACTATCTGCCTGCGCTTGTGTAATTGTTCTAATCGTACCTTTATGGAATTGAAACTATCATTAACAGTAAGAAGACGGTTACCTGAAGATTTCGTTCTAATCGTACCTTTATGGAATTGAAACCAATGAAATACATTATCCCATCCGACCCATGACGCGTTCTAATCGTACCTTTATGGAATTGAAACTGTGTCGATGTAGCCCTTATCTTAACACTACTAGCAGAGTTCTAATCGTACCTTTATGGAATTGAAACTTAATTTTAAAATTCTGTGATTTTTCGCAACCCCGTTCTAATCGTACCTTTATGGAATTGAAACCTCTTTTACCACCATGCCTTCTTCTTTCGTGCTCAGTTCTAATCGTACCTTTATGGAATTGAAACATAAGGCAGCCAAGGCTCTTAACGATAAAAGAATAGAGTTCTAATCGTACCTTTATGGAATTGAAACTGAGATAAGGTAAAATGTTTCTTATGAATGACAGATTGTTCTAATCGTACCTTTATGGAATTGAAACTTCATGGTGGTACATTTTATATTGAACATTAAAACCGTTCTAATCGTACCTTTATGGAATTGAAACATTTGTTTACTAGAGTATTCAATGCACTTCCTTTGTTCTAATCGTACCTTTATGGAATTGAAACCTTTCCCAAGATTATTTGCTGAGAAATCGACAGATGGGTTCTAATCGTACCTTTATGGAATTGAAACCTCATTGGAGCTACACTTCCGTCTAATAGTTGTACGTTCTAATCGTACCTTTATGGAATTGAAACGCATTCTGTATCTTCAGTTGTGCTTTAACTTCGTTCAGTTCTAATCGTACCTTTATGGAATTGAAACGCGGCTGATAGATACCTGTAAGGATCACGACGAGTTGTTCTAATCGTACCTTTATGGAATTGAAACTATAGATTAGCCAGCTGCTGCTCCTTCGTCATTGTGTTCTAATCGTACCTTTATGGAATTGAAACGTGTTGTAATAGAGATTATTTACTACCATTCTAAGTTCTAATCGTACCTTTATGGAATTGAAACCGGGTATCACAAAGGCTCCTGAGGGACTGTTCAATAGTTCTAATCGTACCTTTATGGAATTGAAACCGGATATCCGGATGGAAAAAATAAAAGCAGGAACGTTCTAATCGTACCTTTATGGAATTGAAACCATAGAGAGATCTCAGCAACGGAAACAGTTCCGTGTTCTAATCGTACCTTTATGGAATTGAAACTTTGTAACTTTGCTAACTTTTCAGAATCCGATATTTTGTTCTAATCGTACCTTTATGGAATTGAAACTTTCAAACAAAAATAGGTATTTCCAACAGCTTCCGTTCTAATCGTACCTTTATGGAATTGAAACAGTTGAGACATATCATTAAGCTTATATCTTTCCAGGTTCTAATCGTACCTTTATGGAATTGAAACGCCGGTGTATAAAGGTCGGTAATAAGGATACTGCGTTCTAATCGTACCTTTATGGAATTGAAACAGCTTCAGATATACATAATCAAGGAATTCAGTTAGTTCTAATCGTACCTTTATGGAATTGAAACGAAGATGAATATGTGGAAACGGAGGTAGTGGATGAGTTCTAATCGTACCTTTATGGAATTGAAACTATTTTTAATACGGATCATCTCGTCGAGCGATCGGTAGGTTCTAATCGTACCTTTATGGAATTGAAACTACAGTCGGGCCTCCGCAACAACTTAAGGGACAAAGTTCTAATCGTACCTTTATGGAATTGAAACTTCTTTTTTGATTCGCTGGCATCATCCCATGTTAGAGTTCTAATCGTACCTTTATGGAATTGAAACGAGAATGGAGCAAAGCGTATGATTGAGATTTTGAGCAGTTCTAATCGTACCTTTATGGAATTGAAACTGATGCGTCCGTCTTTTTCTGCAGCGTCAAGAATGTTCTAATCGTACCTTTATGGAATTGAAACTCGCGATAGCAAGTCCGGTAATAGCCATCGACAGCAAGTTCTAATCGTACCTTTATGGAATTGAAACTCAAAGAACTTGGCATAAAGGCAAAGAGAACATTAGGTTCTAATCGTACCTTTATGGAATTGAAACGTTCATCAACAACCGAATTCAGAGAGGAATTGATCCTGTTCTAATCGTACCTTTATGGAATTGAAACTACATCTTCTTATAAATGTCATGCACCGCACTTGGTTCTAATCGTACCTTTATGGAATTGAAACTGTATAAATTATATTTATTTTGTTTAATTGCTATTGAAGTTCTAATCGTACCTTTATGGAATTGAAACTAAAGTTGAATAGCTACGTTGCTAACAGCTTGTTTGTTCTAATCGTACCTTTATGGAATTGAAACTAAAGTTGAATAGCTACGTTGCTAACAGCTTGTTTAGTTCTAATCGTACCTTTATGGAATTGAAACTGAAGATTAACAACTAAAAAATTAAGCTCATGAGCAACTTCGTTCTAATCGTACCTTTATGGAATTGAAACTAATTTAATTTCATCCTTTATTTTACAATAAATGCAAGTTCTAATCGTACCTTTATGGAATTGAAACTTATGAAGTTCGGACCTATCTGCAAACTTTTCATGTTCTAATCGTACCTTTATGGAATTGAAACTTAACAAATATCTATATCACGATACTGACTATCTGTTCTAATCGTACCTTTATGGAATTGAAACCTCATATCCTTCCCCGATACTTCACAAAGTTTTTCGTTCTAATCGTACCTTTATGGAATTGAAACTGAAGACAATAGAAAGTGAAAAAGTACTAGAGCGGTTCTAATCGTACCTTTATGGAATTGAAACGATGTGGAAAGGTGATAAAGGTGCACTTCAAGCCGGTTCTAATCGTACCTTTATGGAATTGAAACTTTGTTACAGAGTCTTGTATAAAGAATCTGAGATGTTCTAATCGTACCTTTATGGAATTGAAACATGCAAACGATTATCAAAATACTAAAATTAAGCAAGTTCTAATCGTACCTTTATGGAATTGAAACTTATGATGCTACTGCGGGTGGTGGCCAACTTAAAGAGTTCTAATCGTACCTTTATGGAATTGAAACACGTAAACACGATATACTTCTTTTTCTTTATCTTCACGTTCTAATCGTACCTTTATGGAATTGAAACCGTTTTACTGACCCAACACCTTGAAGCTTTTTACGTTCTAATCGTACCTTTATGGAATTGAAACAGATCAGAAGACAATACACATATAGCACTTACTTGTTCTAATCGTACCTTTATGGAATTGAAACTCGTAGCAATCGATACACAAGCGTATGCGTACAGTGTTCTAATCGTACCTTTATGGAATTGAAACTAGGTAAGTGAGAAAAAGAGAGTAGAATTAGAATCAGTTCTAATCGTACCTTTATGGAATTGAAACAACTACGATAACTCTATTGTCGCAACAGCAACAAGTTCTAATCGTACCTTTATGGAATTGAAACACCTGAGCTATTTCTGCATCCTGTAGCGCAGTGAGTTCTAATCGTACCTTTATGGAATTGAAACGAACCACTTCGAACAGGTTCCTTCCGTTCTAATCGTACCTTTATGGAATTGAAACTTCAAGTAATCGCTAAGAGCAATAAGCTTCGATTTGTTCTAATCGTACCTTTATGGAATTGAAACAGGTGTAGCAATAACAAAACGTTTCTTCGAGGCACTCGTTCTAATCGTACCTTTATGGAATTGAAACTTGTGAAAGGAGATGCAGATTTCAACTCGGTTATTTTCGTTCTAATCGTACCTTTATGGAATTGAAACAACTTATAGCCGCTAACGGAAGTGTTATTGATATCGAGTTCTAATCGCACCTTTATGGAATTAAAACAACAAAAACACTTCAGTTAATATTATTTTTAAAGAATTTTATTAGTGGCGATAAATATTCTGCCTCTAAATTCCAAAATCTAGAATCATCAAATAGCCATTCTCCTTGGCCTAGATGTCTCCGTTGGTCAGTTTTGAGATCTTTTTGCGCACTAATATACGTATGAAGTTTACCTTTTCTATTAGGAGACTGGTACAAATTTCCCAAACAAGTCTCATAATCCCCATAGCAATCAAAAAAATTTTGATGAGTGTTTTTCTGTACTAAATTCTCGAGTAATGATTCAAAGTCCCCATCATCTGCATTATTCGGGAATAAGAATAATTTTGCATTTATATCAAAATTATCAAAGTCTTGTTCAAGTTCAGCCTTTCTCTTGTCAAATCCTCCCTTATTTTGAATGGTATCCGCATCAAAAACAATAAGGTTCACTCCACCTTCAATGGTATTTTTCTTCATTTGTGTAGAAGCATTTTTCAGATTATCTTTTCCGTCCACACATTCTATATCATATTTTTCCTTGTCAAATCCCATTGATGATAGCAAAGTTCTAACAAAAACATACTCCGATGTGGTCTTTTTCCCTGTTTCTAAGAAAATCTTTGTCATCTCATTTCCATTTCTTGATTTATACTATAACTCAGACTTTCGTAATCATATCGTAAAGATACCACTTCGTCATTTTCTTTTCGAATCAGTTTATATGCAGCAACTCGTCCTCGATTTTCCTTTTGACGGTCTTCACTGAGACAATCCGCCAACCCTTTAATCATATCGACACTATGAGTAGATATAAAAAGCTGTACATTATTTCTAATTGCAGCTGAAAATATAGTACTCCAAAGATTTTTCATGACAGAAAAATGGAGTCCGTTATCTATTTCATCAATAATAAGAATACCATTAGCACATTCAAATATTGCTAGAATAATACATAATAATTTACGGATACCATCCCCCAAAACATTAATAGGTAATCGTCGGGACATACCGATATCCACCATTATTTCCGATCCAACCAACTGTATGTCTTTGATACGAGGTTCTATGATACGTAATGTCTCTAATATTTCTCCTTCCTGTTTATTCTTAACGATGTTTGCGAACTTATCTGTGATTGGAATTTGCAAAAATCCAGATGGTATAAATTGTGATAAAAGAGTCTCTTTATAACGTTTGTCGATACCGACTCTGCCTTTAGATGATTTATTTTTCGACAATCTTATTTCCGAGTTGTATTGAGTGTTATTCCCATTAAGTTTATAATGAGACTTTAGTCCATAATCAAGAAGTGCTTCATCAGATTTGCCCGAGTGAAGATTTTCAAGTGAAACGTCATGACTATCAGAACGAATCATCTCCACTGTAAGTTCACGTCTCACATCCCCCTCTGCAACAATTGATATTTTATTTTCAGGGTCTGAGCCATAAAAATCAATCGTCATGGCCTGTTCGCTAAAGGATGAAATACCTCTCATATTATTAACAGTGACAGGGAGTGTAGGGTTGGACTGGCCTGAAATGAGGAAGATAGATTCCAAGACTGAAGATTTTCCGCAGTTATTTTTTCCGAACAACAGATTTATCTGCGATAGCTTAATAAATTCAGCACTGCGCAAACCTCGATAATTCTTAATATAAATATTGCTAAACATAATACGATCCCTATCATTTAATATTATACTCACACAATATTGTGCGATACAAATGTACGAACAAAACCTTAAAATCATTTATTATTTTGTCATACAATGCTAAATCTTATAAAAAATTAATACTTTCTGGTCATCTCTTCTTACACTCCACCTCATACATCCCGATACTACCTTTATAGGAGGCGGGCTTGAAGATGCAGTGGATGCCGGTGATATGAGCTGAAGTGAAGGAGGAGGGTGAGGAACTCGACTTGCAGTCGAGCTCCAGTTTAAAACGTCCTATGCCGTCGAGGACTACGATATCGCCATTGTGCAGGTGGGTGATGATCTTCTCCGACAGCTCGGCAATGCAGGCCCTGACGTCCGAGACCTTGACGCAACAGTCACGTTCCATCTCGATGGCTATCCGGTCAGTGCCGACCGTGCGGAGGTGTCTGACCTTCGCCACATACCGGCCGAAGTTGCGCATCTGGGGACGCATGGCCTTGACTATATCATATTTGAGCATGAGCTGTTGACTTCAAATTTCAGTTTGTCCAACATCTTGTTACTGCTGCCCAACACAGTCGGGAGGAAGCAGCAGTGAACACCCTTGAGCTGTCTTAGACCGGTTTCATCGATGCTCTTCACGCCAGTGCTTTCCACCTCCAGCTTGAAACGTCCCAATTCATCGAGGGCTACGATATGACCCTCACGCAGGTGACTGACGATATGCTCGCAGAGTTCTATATACACACGCAGCACATCGCTCTTCTTCAGCGAGGTCTCCGAGGTGATCTGTGCCGCCAGCTCATCAAAGTCGACAACCTGGGTGTGGAGCACTTTTACATAATACTTT
>Ga0302286_10000106_pt1 | contig 72152 bp, 48 predicted proteins | sample III_Fen_E2_3_FD_198765 | JGI IMG/M metagenome (GOLD analysis project Ga0302286, IMG submission 198765) | Peat permafrost microbial communities from Stordalen Mire near Abisko, Sweden - III_Fen_E2_3 | ecosystem: Environmental > Terrestrial > Soil > Wetlands > Permafrost | place: Sweden: Abisko...
GGCTTTAAGATACAACAAAAGCAGTAAAACACAAGTTTTTAAACCTGTATTTTACTGCTTTAAGTTTAATAATTAGGTCCGAGGAACTTTTTCAGTGCCCTCGCTTTATGTAGATCATTTTTTTTGACTATTGATGCTTATCTTTGAAAGAAAAATGAATTTTATGAAACGGACAATTGCTGTTCATTTAGCTGATGGTTTTGAAGAGGTTGAAGCTGTTAGTATTATTGATGTTTTGCGCCGGGCCGGCATTGAAGTATTGGTTGTTTCGGTGACTGGAAGAAAAGATGTGGTTGGAGCTCATCAGCTTCAGATTGCTGCCGATGTTCTTTTTGAGCAAGTTGACTATTCTGATGTTTACATGATTGTTTTGCCGGGAGGTATGCCCGGAGCTGCAAATTTGGATGCACATATTGGATTAAAGGCTCGTATCTCTGAATTTAATGCTCAACACAAGTTTTTAGCTGCTATTTGTGCGGCTCCGTTTGTATTCGGAAATCTTGGAGTATTGGAAGGAAAACAGGCAGTTTGCTATCCCGGATACGAATCAGATTTAAAAGGTGCAGAAGTATTAACGATTCCTGTAGTCCAGTCGGGAAATGTGATTACAGGTCGGGGAGTGGGTGCTGCGTTGGAATTTGCACTTAAGATCGTCGAGCAGGCGGTTTCAAAAGAAAAAGCTGAATTGCTTTCCGGACAGATGTTAATCGGATAAAGATGTTAATTATTTGATGGAAGTGTGACAAAAAAACAACTTCCTTTACCAGGAGTACTCTCAGCCCAGATTACTCCTTTATTTTTATCAACAAACTCTTTACAGAGGATAAGTCCAAGTCCTGAGCCGTCTTCGTTATTGGTCCCCCGGCGCTTAACTTTTGATTCGATCCGGAAGAGATTTTGTACGTCTTCGTCTGAGATGCCAACACCATTATCCGTAATGCATATTTTTACTTCATTTTGAACTTGTTGCGCGGTGATCTTAATTTTCCCATTTTGAGGTGTAAATTTTATGGCATTGTTAATCAGGTTTCGAAGAATAACTTCAACCATTAACGGATCAGCATAAATTTTTAATTCTTCTGAATAATCATGTGTTATTTGAATTTTTTTCTGCTCTGCAAGCGAATTGAGAATGCCCAGCGCATTTTTTATCAGTTGGTTAAGTTCTGTGTTGGTTGGAGATACCGTTAATGTGCCTGTTCGTGATCGGGACCAATCCAGTAGGTTTTGTAGTAGCCTGAAAATATTGTTGGTTGAGTGATGAATGTCGCCGGCAAATTTTTGACGTTCTTCATCTGTAAAACGGTCGTAATCGTTATGCAGTAAATATGAATATCCCAGAACGGTATGGAACGGGTTCTTTATATCGTGGGCGATGATCGAGAAAAATTTATTCTGAGCTGCGTTCAGAAGCCTAAGAGTATGCTCACTTTGGGCGATTGTTTGGTTTTTCTCTTCGAGGAGTTTATTTGACCTTTTTTTCTCGATGTACTTGATGTGCATGAAGAACGCTAACATAAGAAGTAAGGAGGCTGTAATAAAACCAAGTACTTTTAACAGTTTATTGTTATGCAACTGAATTTCAGTCAATTTTTGTTTGGCTTGTAACCGGATGATTTCGTTTTCGCTTTTTTCAGTTTCATATTGCTTTTCCATATTAATAAGCTGTTCGTATTTCTCCTTTTCTTCGAGACTATCCGAACTTTGTTGATATAATATATGATACTTTAATGCGTCTTTATAGTTTCCCATTTTTTCGTACACTTGAGATAGTCCACTATAGTTGGGCTCTTTCATTTCGAGTCCAAGCTTGTACTGATCAGCCAGTTGTAAACTTCTATTAAAAGCTTCAATTGCTTCTTTGTATTTTTTTTGTTGCAGGTATATTACAGCTAATCCGTTTTCTATGGTTGCCTCGTAGTCGTTCCATCCTAATTCTTTGAATTTAAGCCATGATTGATTGGAGTAATATATTGCTTTATCCAGACTGTCAGGATAGTTTGGATAAATAGATGCAATATTAAACAACGAAATGGCCTGGTAACCGGCATTCTTTATTTTTGTAAAAAGACGATATGCTATTCGAAAATTAACAAGTGCAGAGTCGTATTTTGCCATATTAACATAGATAGCGCCTATTCCATTATAGTCGACAGCTGTACTTGTTGAATCCTTGACCGAAAGGTTAATTTTCAGAGCTTTGCGGTAGAACTCAATAGAGTTAACATAGTTTTTCATTTTTTGGTGAGCCAAGGCAATGTTGGCGTAGATCTCAGCGGTGTATTCCTTATTATGCTCAGCATATTTTAGCGCTTTGAAATATTGGGTAATTGCTTTTTCTCCTTGTAACAAATAGTAGTGGCATAACCCTATTGAACTATAGCAATTTGTTAAAGAGAGGGAATCGTTAAGCTGAGCGTAAAGAGGTATTGCTTTTTCGTAAAAAGGAATTGATCTTACATAATCTCGGGCATAGAAATTTGTCTCGCCCATGTAATAAAAAGCTTTGCCTTGTTCCGGTATTTGATTGTTCTTTAATGCCAGAGCATAAGCCTTTCTGCTGTACAAATTGCTCGTAGCAGAATCATTTCTGGCATTTCGGGAGAGTTCCAGATAATAACCTGTTTTTTGTTTTTCTGTTGCATGTTCGCATAAGCTTAATAAACTGTCAACTTTTGTCTGGGCAGTTGCAGTTATTCCGATTGTTAAAATTAACAGGGCGAAAAGGAACTTTTTTAACTGATTCGGTCGTATGGAAACTCTGTTTATCAATTTGGTGGTTTAAAATTAAGATGCCAAAGAAATTTTGTTTAAGGTGGTCATACAATTAACATGTTCTCCATCTGGATAATTGGTTCTCCTTTATACCGAAGCATCAAATTGGCTAAAGCCAGAGTATCTTTTTCGCAGTACCGAATTATTCGGTCAAGATCATTTTCCTGGTAATAAACTTTTGCAACCTGACTGCCATCGATATCATCCTTTGGTGTCGGGATATCAAATACCGCACAAAGCAAATCTAGTGAGGTGTAATTTTTATAATCACCGAACTTCCAGAGTTGAAGAGTATCCAGTAACCGGTCTTTTATTTCCCAAGGTTTTGCTCCAGAAATATCCAAAATTTTGGGTAATCGAAGCGCGTTAATCAAAGTCCGACGTGCGATATAGGGGTAGTCGAATTCTTGTCCATTATGGGCGCATATTTTTTTCCCGGGATTCGCAGTAAATTTATTCAGCATATCGTTGAACTCCGACAACAATTTTTTTTCATCCTGATCGTGGAATGATTTGACGCGATAGTAACGTTCTCCATTTTTTTGAATGATCACTCCTGCCGAAATACAGATGATTTTGCCAAATTCGGAATATATTCCTGCCCGCTCATAAACATCTGCAGCTGTTTGACCTTCTTCTCTGAAGTAGTCCGATTTTTTCTCCCACAAATGCTGAAAACGTTCTGTCAACTCAGAAAAGCCAGCGTGCTGTGGAGCTGTTTCAATGTCGATAAAGAGAATATCTTCGGAGGAAAGTGATTCAAACATCTATCTGAGATTTTGTTGGATGTAATTTGTTAGGATGTTTATTGCCACCTGATTGTTTCCACCTTCAGGAACAATGATATCAGCAAATTGCTTGGTTGGTTCGATAAACTGAATATGACTTGGACGAACCGTATTGGCATATCGATCAAGAACAGCCTGTACATTTCGGCCTCGTTCAACAATATCGCGTTGAATTACTCTGGATAGCCGCACATCTGAATCACAATCGACAAAAACTTTGATTCCCATTTGTTCACGAAGAATGGCAGGGGAAAGTACCAATATTCCTTCGATAATGATGACCGATTTCGGTTGTATCTCCCGGGTTTCTTCTGATCGGGTACAGGAGAGGTAAGAATAAATGGGTTCCTGAACCGATTCGCCATTTTTTAGCTTTTTGATATGGTCAACCAATAACTCAAATTCAATTGAAGAAGGATGATCAAAATTGATCTTTTGTCTTTCTTCCAATGGTAAGTGACTGTTATCTTTATAGTATGAATCCTGCGAGATCACAGCGACTTCTCCAGCCGGAAGATTTTCGATGATCTTCTTAACTACAGTTGTTTTACCGGAACCGGTTCCTCCGGCGATACCTATAACTAGCATAAAAAGTTTTTTTCCAAAGATAATGAAGTGTTCGGCTTTTTTGCAAGCAAAAATATGCTTTGTAGAACAGAGAGTAGAAAATGTTAACTTCGCCTTGAAAATTATAAATTACATTGTTATGATTAATCATGTGGTAATGTTCAAACTGAAGAAATACGACTCTGAAAGCGAAAAGCAGGACGTTATCGGTTCCATAGAAGATGGGTTGCTGAGTTTGAAAGATAAAATCGCTGAACTTAAGTATATTGAAGTTGGTGTAAATTACGAATTGGCTGCAAAATCCTATGATATTTGTTTGATCTCGCACTTCGAAAATTTAGAAGATCTTGATGTTTACCGTTTTCATCCGGAACATTTAAAAGTTACTGAACTTATTGGACAACATGCGGTTGAACGTGCTGCTGTTGATTTTGAGTTTTAGTCTGATTTAGGTATTTTAAAAGCAATTTTTTCAAACTTAATTATTCCTTAACGCATGGAAGGTTTATATCCACTAAAATTTACCCCAATATACAAAGATAAAATATGGGGTGGAGATAAGATTCGCTCAATATTAAATAAGGACTACGGTAATTTGCCTAATTGTGGTGAAAGTTGGGAACTCTCAGGTGTTGAGGGGAATATTTCCATTGTATCAAATGGTTATCTTGCCGGAAATACCCTTGAAGAACTGGTTGAAATTTACATGGGCGATTTGGTTGGTGACAAGACATATGAGAAATATGGAATTGAATTTCCGCTTCTGATTAAGTTCATCGATGCCAATGATGATTTGTCTATTCAGGTTCATCCTGACGACGAAATGTCGGCTGCTCGTCATAATGCCTTTGGCAAAACTGAAATGTGGTATGTGATGCAAGCTGACAAAGGTGCAAAGCTTCAATCAGGATTTAATACTCAGGTTGATCGGGATATTTATTTGAAAAAACTGGAAGATGCTGAGCTGACTGACATTTTGAATTTTGAAGAGGTAAAAGCCGGAGATGTATTCTTTATTCCAGCCGGACGTGTTCATGCTATTGGAAAGGGAATTCTTCTGGCTGAAATTCAGCAGACTTCGGATGTGACTTACCGGATTTATGACTATGATCGTCGTGATGATAAAGGTAATTTGCGCGAATTACATACTGAATTGGCTTTGGATGCTATTGATTTCACGCTGTTTCCTGAATACAAAACGAACTATGAATCCAAAATCAATGAGTCGGTTGAATTGGCTTCCTGCCCATATTTTACGACCAATGTGCTGGATATAAATTCGGTCATTGAGAAAGATTACAATAAGCTTGACTCTTTTGTTATATATATATGTTTAGACGGAGAATTGGTTCTTGAAACAGAATCTGGTTCAGAAACAATTTTGAAAGGTGATACCATTCTACTTCCGGCATCTATTGAAAGCGTTTTGTTGAAACCAGTTTCAGCTTCAGTAAAGTTACTCGAAGTTTATATAGGATAAGATCAGGTTAATTCATAAAATTAAGATTCTTAAATGATTAAACAGGCAAAATTTATTATTAGTAATACTGATGTGCAGAAATGCCCACCTCCGGATCGTCCCGAATATGCATTTATTGGTCGGTCGAATGTCGGCAAGTCGTCGCTTATCAACATGCTTGTTGGTCAAACTAATTTGGCTAAAGTTTCCGTAAAACCTGGAAAGACTCAGCTGATCAATCACTTTCTTATCGATGAAAGTTGGTATCTGGTTGATTTACCTGGTTATGGGTATGCCAAAGTTGCAATTACAGTAAAAGATAAATTTCAAAAGCTAATTAGCCGGTATGTTTTGAATCGTGAAAATCTTTATTGTTTGTTTGTGTTGATTGATATTCGTCATGAAGCACAGAAAATAGATATCGAATTCATAACATGGCTGGGCGAGAATGACATTCCATTTGCTATTATTTTCACAAAGGCTGATAAGCTGGGTAAGGTTTCTGTGGCTAAAAATGTGGCAGCTTACAAACAGGAACTGAAAAAATTGTGGGATGAATTACCCTCCATATTGATAAGCTCGTCGCTTGACGGAACTGGTAAAGATGAAATTGTTGGGTTTATTGAGAATATAAGCAAGTCCTGATTATCTTTCTTCTGTTTTCCCTTGTGTGATATGATTATAACAGGAAATAAGAAGCTTTTTGTCAACTTACATCTCAAAATCCAAGGTATATGAGTAAGTTTTTTTACCTTTGCGGGCAATTCCAAAAACACAACTTTTAAAAAGGGAAAAATGTCAAACAAAGCTCCTCTAAAGATTTTTTCGTGTACAAAAAGTGTGGACTTAACTAAGCGGATTTGCGAAGGTTTGGGTGTTGAAATGGGAAAAACTTCTTGTCCGGTATTCTCCGACGGCGAGTTTGAACCATGTTATGAAGAAACTATTCGCGGCTCCCATGTGTTCATTATCCAGTCGACTCCTCCTCCAGCTGAAAATCTGTTGGAACTATTGTTGATGATTGATGCTGCCAAACGGGCATCCGCTTACAAAATCATTGCTGTTATTCCTTATTTCGGTTTTGCCCGTCAGGATCGAAAAGATAAACCAAGAGTTTCTATTGGTGCTAAGTTAATTGCTGATCTGCTTTCAACTGCAGGTGCCGATCGAATAATTACAATGGATCTACATGCCGATCAGATTCAGGGATTTTTTAATGTCCCGGTTGATCATTTATATGCGTCATCTCTGTTTATTCCGTTCATCAGTAAAATGGGACTTGATGATTTAGTCGTTGCATCACCGGATGTGGGTGGTACCAAGCGTGCCAATACTTATGCTAAGATGTTGGGTACCGATATGGTTATTTGCCATAAATCCCGCGCCAAAGCCAATGTGATCGATAGTATGACATTGATCGGAGAAGTTAAGGGTAAAAATGTCATTCTGGTTGATGATATGATTGATACCGCTGGTACAATAGCTAAGGCTGCTGATTTGATGATGGAAAAAGGTGCACTTAGTGTTCGCGCTTTTGCCGCACACGGACTTCTTTCTGGTCCGGCTTACGAGCGGATTCAAAATTCAGCGTTAACCGAAGTTTATTTTACCGATTCAATACCCGGGAAAAAAGAATCTCTAAAGATTAAATATATTCCTATCGCTGAGGCTTTAGGTGAAGCAATTGAAAGAGTTTATAAAAATCAGTCAATTAGTTCGATGTATTACGGTTAATTTATATATTTGCACCGCTTTTTCCTGAAGCACATGTTATGCATGCTGTTTGCCCTTTCACCGTAAAGGGAGGACTGAGTACCATAATTTAAACAATAAAAAAAGTAAAATGAAATCAATTTCAATTAAAGGCACAAAGAGAGAAGTTGTTGGCAAAAAAGAAGCTAAAAGACTTCGTGCAGAAGGATTTGTTCCAGGAGTATTATATGGTGGTGAAGAACCAATCCATTTCTATGCTTCAGAAAAAGAGTTTAAACCACTGATTTACACACCTAATGTGTATTTAGTTGATTTGGATATTGACGGAACAGTTTATCAGTCAATTATTCAGGACAGACAATTTCACCCAGTTGAAGAACAACTTATTCATGTTGATTTCCTTCGTACTTCTGATGATAAAATGGTGAAAATTGAAATCCCGGTAAGAACAGAAGGTTTTGCAAAAGGTATTCGTAAAGGGGGTAAATTAAAATTGAACCTTCGTACGTTAAAAGTAAAAGCTATGGTGAAAGATCTTCCAGACACTATTACGATTAATGTTGACGATTTGGATTTAGGCCAGAGTTACAAAGTTTCTTCGTTAGAAAGAGAAAATTTGGAATTCCTAAATGCAAAAGCAATTCCTGTTGTAACTATCATGATTACAAGAGCTGCTAAAGCTGCTAAAGGTAAAGGTTAATCTTTAAAATAAAGACCATTGAAATACCTGGTTGCAGGATTAGGAAATCCGGGTGAAGAATACAAAAATACCCGGCATAATATAGGATTTAAAATATTGGACGCTCTTGCAGATGCGTCCAATATTGTTTTTAGCGATGGCCGTTATGGTTGGGTGACTGAATACAAATTTAAAGGACGAACACTCATTTTGCTAAAACCCACTACGTTCATGAATTTAAGCGGAAAAGCTGTGAATTATTGGATGCAGAAGGAAAATATCCCATTGGAAAATGTTTTAGTGCTTGTTGATGACCTTGCCTTACCGCTAGGTTCATTACGACTTCGTGCCAAAGGAAGCGATGCCGGTCATAATGGATTAAAAAACATTAACCAGATGCTTGGCAGTCAGGATTATGCTCGCCTGCGTTTTGGAATTGGCGATAATTTCAGACAGGGGCAACAGGTTGATTACGTGTTGGGAGAATGGGATAAACAGGAAAAGCTTGAACTTCCGGCTTTAATTGATACCTCCATCGAAATCGTTAAAAGTTTTGCAACAATTGGTGTTGCTCAAACTATGACTTTTTTTAATAAACGGAAATAATCAGGAATATGACTGAAGGTGTTCGCATCGACAAATGGCTTTGGGCTGTGCGTCTTTTTAAAACACGTAGTCTGGCAGCTGAAGAGTGTAAAAAAGGAAAAGTAATCATTAACGGAATTAATGTTAAACCTTCCCGGGAAATTAAGGAGGGCGAAACTGTTCAGTTGAAAAGACCTCCTATTACGCGTAGCTATAAAGTACTTGCGCTTACAGAAAACCGCATGTCAGCAAAGGTTGTTCCTGATTTTATGGTCGAGACAACTCCAGCCTCTGAGCTTGAAATTGTCGAGATGCAAAAGAATATGGGCTTTTTTAATCGCGAACGGGGAACTGGAAGGCCAACAAAAAAAGAGCGCCGCGATCTGGACGATTTCTTCGATGTTTAACTAAAAACGAATTCAGTATGTTGATTGCTCAGCAACAAAGGAAAGAAAATATAGCCGAATATCTTTTGTACATGTGGCAGATCGAAGATTTGTTGCGGGCTTGTTCTTTTGATGCTGAAAAAATAGAAATGCAGCTAGTGCGAAGGTTTGCCGTTGATGAAAATACCCAAAAGGAAATTTCACGCTGGTACAATAATCTATCAGTAATGATGGAAAACGAACATGTTCAGGAATCCGGACACTTGCAGGTACTGGTGAATCTAGTTGATGATTTGAATGAGTTTCACCGGAAGATGCTTGAAGTACAAGTTGATAAAGAATACGTACGGTTATATCAGTCAAATAGTACAGCTATTGCTGAGATTATGCAAAAAGCTCAGTTGCCCGTAATGAATGAAGTTGAAGCTTGTCTGAATGCGCTCTATGGTTTTATGCTACTGAAGCTTAAAAATTCAGAAATATCGGAACAGACTCAAAAATCAGTGCAGGGCTTAGGTCGTATGATTGGTCATCTTTCCGCCCGCTATATTCAGTTTGAAAATGACGACTTCACGTTTGATGACTAATAGATAAACTTTGTTATTTTATGTTTCTTCTGTAATCTTCAATTAATCCGTCGCAAAGCCAATTTGCAATAACTTGTCTATTCCCGGGCATGATAATCCGCTTTTGATCGCGTAAATGATTGATATTTCCTAGTTCAATAAAAACAGCTGGAGGAAGAGAGTTTTTTAGTACGAATAATTCACGTTCTTTTACAGAACCAGTGTATCCTCTTCCTGGTTGGTATTTGGCGTATTTGTTTTTAAATGTGTGTTGAAGCGTATTTGCAAGTCTTTTTCCCGATTTGCTGATCTGATCATGATAAAAGAAAACATCGATATCTTTCTCTTCGTTTCTGGAATCGACATGGATAACAACTAAGCGCTGTTGTTTTCCTTTGTTTTGAGCATATAAGTTATTTACAACGTCAGTGCTTTGTTGCAGTCTTTCTTTTTGATTTAACGGAATTACACTGTTTGGATAGCAAACCTCATCTTTATCAGGCGTTAAGAATTGTTCGTCACGAATTCCGTCGTTTGGGTCACGAATAATCATAAATACAGTCGCTCCCTGTTCCTGCAAGTTCCGTGAAAGTCGGAGGGTTACATCGTATGCATATTCATCTTCATAGAGTTCCATACTATCCAATACACCAATCGCTCCCGGGTCGGGACCTCCGTGTCCGCTCATTAAGTAATACACTGCACCTGCCAGCTTTTTGCTCTTGATCGTAACATCTTTATATTTTTCTCCGAATAGCTCGTCAGTTATAATCTCCGGTACTTTTTTTACAGGTGGAGCTACTGTTTTTTCTTGCGCTTTCTTCGTGGATTTTCCTTTTATTAAAGGTAGACGATACGAATACCCTTCAAGCAATGTGTAATCCTTGCCCAGTTTGGTCTTATTTAACTCGATAAATTCATTGATGTATTTGTTCGGATTGTATCCGTTTTGTCTTAAGATGGAGTAGATTCCATCTCCGCTTTTGGCTTCAATGGTTTGGTAGTCTTGCGCAGATAGTTGTAAACTCGCGAATATCAGCGCGAATATCAAAATTGCTTTGCTCTTGTGTTGGGGAAAATTTAGAAGAATTGTAAAACGAAACATCAGAAAATGAATTTTATATACCAAACGATTTTAAATAGATTTTGTTTTATCTTTATCCTTGATGATGGACAAAAGCTATCATGAATAGTTTTATAAATATACTTCAATGAGTCGTTTTTTAATCAGTGTTTTTGCTCTTTTTGTCTTTTTTTCTTGTGCGACTACGCATCTGTCAGTACAGCAAATCAATACAAAGAATATTTCTGTTAATCTGCAAACGAGTTCTGTAGATTCGTTTGCACAGGCTACGATAACTCCGTTTCGGGATAGTATTGCCAACGCAATGTCAAAGTTGATTGCTGTTAGCGCGACACCTTTGGTAAAAGGCAGACCAGAAAGCAAATTGACGAATTTGGCTGCTGATGTTGTACTTGAATATGGTACGAATTATTGTATTCAGCAAAAATTAAATGTCGTGCCAAATGTTTCGTATTTCAATTATGGTGGACTTCGGGCTTCGCTTCCTCAAGGTGATATTACTGTTGAACGGATTTTTGAACTAATGCCCTTTGAAAATGAAATTGTATTGGTGAAAGTTTCCGGAGAATCTGTTGTGAAGATGGCTGAACGTATTGCGATCAGAGGAGGAGAGGGAGTTGCCGGAATGAAGATTGGTATCAGAGATGGAAAGCTTGGAACTCTCACTGTTGGTGGTAAGGCTGTTGATCCTGCCGCTATTTATTGGGTGGTAACCAATGATTATATTGCAAATGGAGGCGATCAGATGAGTATGCTGGCCAATTCATTTGATCGGATAAATACGAAACTGAAGTTAAGAGACATTTTTATGGAGGCTCTTGGAAAACGATATAAAGAAAATGGCGTTTTAGACGTAAAAGAAGATGGGAGGATTTATCGTGAGCAATAGACGAACTTTTTTAAAACAATCGGCACTCGGGGGAGGTGCTTTAGCTTTGGGCTTTTTCCCTCAAGACCTTCTTGCATCTGAAGACTTTGTTAAGTTGACTGTAATGCATACCAATGATATCCATTGTCATATTGATCCATTCCCTGCAGATCATGCTGAATTCCCGGGTAAGGGTGGTTTAGTAAGGATCGCTTCGATAATTAAGCAAAACAGAAAAGAGAATCCGAACCTTTTGTTGCTTGATGGAGGTGATATGTTTCAGGGTACACCATATTTCAATTATTTCAAAGGAGATCTTATCGCAAAACTAATGAGCCAGATTGGCTATGATGCCGGAACTGTCGGAAATCACGAATTTGATAATGGTCTTGGTGATATTTTGTCGGCTACTAAATGTGCTGATTTTCCTTTAGTTTCCAGTAATTATGATTTTTCTGATACTATTTTGGCTGGTCATGTAAAAACGCATCATATCATCAAAAAGGCTGGATTGAAAATTGGAATCTATGGACTAGGTGTAGAGTTGTATGGTTTGGTTGGGAAAGCAAATTACGATAAGACTCGTTACCTCGATCCACTGGCAACAGCGCTTAAAATGGAACAGTTGCTTAAGAAAGAGCACTCCTGTGATTTGGTCGTTTGCCTTTCACATCTGGGATATTCTTTTGCTAATGGTCAGATTAGTGATATGACCTTAGCTCCTCAAACGAAATATACCGATTTGATTGTTGGAGGACATACTCATACTTTTCTGGAAAAACCATCGGTACTGAAAAATGCTGATGGAAAAACTATCCTGGTTAACCAGTCGGGATGGGCCGGGCTTTCTGTTGGTAAAATAGAGTTTGTTTTTGATCGTACGCGTAAATCGAAAGATCCTATCGTGGTGGTTAATAGTCTGTAAGGACGTAAATTTTACTTTTTGCAGCATTTTTTTTAATGATCAAAAAATCTATTTTCATCCTTTCTTTTGTTTCGGGACTTCTCTTAAGTCTTCCCTGGATGTTGGATGGGTGTTGCTGGGTTTTGTTTTTTGCATTTGTTCCTCTGTTTTTTGCAGAATTGTTGATTGAGAAAGCATATTTAAAACCTGCATTTTTAATTTATTTCCGTAGTACACTCCCTGCTTTTTTCATTTGGAATATATGTTCTACCTGGTGGATTGCACATGTCTCTTTGGTAGGAATGTTGCTGATTACCTTACTGAATGCGCTTTTGATGTCTACGGTCTGGTGTCTGCGATATTTGGTTAAGAGACGTTTTGGTGAGGTGACGGCCTTTTTTTCGCTTCCTGTATTTTGGCTTACCTTCGAGTTTCTACATTATAACTGGTCGGTACAATGGCCATGGCTAAACTTGGGAAATGGATTTGCCAACGCTGTTGAATTGATTCAGTGGTTCGAGTACACCGGAGTTTTGGGCGGTTCATTGTGGGTTTTGCTATCCAATATTCTGATATTTCTTCTCATTCAAGGTCTTCGGGGCAAGTCTTTCTCGAATTCGTTAAAAATAGCGGTATGCTTAGTCTTTTTGATAGGAGTTCCGTTAATCTGGTCATTATATCGTTATTCCAGTTATCAGGAAGAAGGATCGTCAATTGAGGTCTTGGTTTTGCAACCTAATATAGATCCTTATACTCAAAAGTTCTCGACATGGAGTCCGGGAAAGCAGGTCGAAAAGTTGGTTCAATTGGCACAATCCTCTAATTTAAAGTCTACGGATCTGATTGTTGCTCCTGAAACAGCTTTACCCGAAATGTGGGAAGATTCTGTTTTTGTTCAAAATAGTCAACTGAAACCATTGTTCAAATTATTTGAGACGAATCCTACGGTTCGGATTATTTCAGGTGCATTTACTCTGAAGAGGTACGGAGATAATGATGTTTTTTCGGAAACCGCCCGGCGATCTGAAGATGGAAAGTATTTGTATGATATTTTTAATTCAGCACTATTAGTTGATTCTTCCTCTAATCTGCAGATCGGACATAAAAGCATTTTAGTGAGCGGTGTTGAAAAGATGCCATTTCAGAAGTATATTTCTTTTCTTAATCGTTTTATCCTGCAAATTGGAGGTTCCGGAGGAAGTCTGGGGATGGCAAAAGAGCCCACCTTGTTTTACGGGAAGGATGCTGTAAAGATTGGCCCGATTATCTGTTTTGAGTCTGTATTTGGTGAGTATGTTGGAAAATCAGTTCGAAAAGGAGCCGAGGTGTTGGTTGTGCTAACCAATGATGGTTGGTGGAAGTCTTCACCGGGAGGGAAACAACATTTTTCATATTCGTGTATTCGTGCGGTGGAGACACGTCGGAGTATTGTTCGTTGTGCAAATACGGGGATTTCAGGTTTTATTAATCAACGTGGTGATGTAGTGAAAAAAAGTCGGTTAAATACAACCGATATACTTACCTCATCAGTTTATTTAAATGATCAGTTTACTTTTTATACACGAAATGGTGATTATTTGGGACGAGTAGCAGCTTGCCTTTCGGCGATGATTCTTCTTTATTATATCGGAAACAGTTGTTGGAAATGGTGATTTGTGGTGTCCGGAAACATAAAGACAAAAAAATCCGCATTAATTCGAATGTGAAAATCCCAGACAAATAGGATTTGAGAGCCTGCCTGATCAAACTTCCAATGGTAGATAACTACTTCCGCAAAGCGGATTAAGGCCTGTCTTAGCAGTCAAAAGCTTACTCGGGTCAATTGTAAATGTTGAATTTTCCAAACGTGGAATTAATGCGGACAATGTTTTTGAACCTATGTGTTAGAACGATTTTCTATTTCAAAGATAAGCTCAGTTCTTCGATTTTCCAATTTTAACAAGGGTTTTAATAACATGTTCTGAATATCTGACTGATTTTCAGAATGCTTAGGTGCTATATTTTTTTCAGCCAGAACTTTTTGATGGGTGAACCGTAGAAACGCCTTTGTTGACTAAGGTTTCCTGATTCTTCTGTTTTATTTTACCAATCAAAAAAACATCAAAAAAACCCATAAAATTTATCGATTTTGTTTTGGTAGTAAAAAAACAAGTTCTATATTTGCACGCACATTCACAGAGGGGGAATGGGTAGCAAAACCGAAAGGAATTTGTTACAAAAAAATGAAAGTTTGGAATAGATTTTATTCTGTTACAATACCAAGGAGAGATGGGTGAGTGGCTGAAACCACCGGTTTGCTAAACCGACGTACGGGTCATTCTGTACCGGGGGTTCGAATCCCCCTCTCTCCGCACAAAAATATTGAAAAGAATTCTCGGGGTGTAGTACAGTTGGTAGTATGCCTGGTTTGGGACCAGGAGGTCGTCGGTTCGAGTCCGGCCACCCCGACAGAATTTAAAGGGTTAAATTGATTCATTCAGTTTAACCCTTTTTTATTGTCTGATTTTTTGTTTTATGCAAATTTGAATCCTCAGCTTTTTATATCTCGTGAATGAAAAGAAAAATTGAATTATTAGCGCCAGGAGGAGATGTCGATTCGATAAAAGCTGCAATTTTAGCTGGTGCTGATGCTGTTTATTGTGGGTTGGATAAATTCAATGCCAGGAACCGGGCTGCCAATATCAGGTTTGACGATTTAAACGGAATATTACGATTAGCTCATCAAAACAACTGTGAGGTTTTTCTAACGCTTAATATTATCATTGTTGAAAGTGAGATTCCGGCCTTAATAAGTTTGCTGAACAAGCTCGTGAATACAAGCATTGATGGCATAATTGTTCAGGATCTGGGATTGTTATATCTTTTGTCGAACTACTTTAAAGGTATTAAGATCCACGCATCAACCCAACTTACCACTCATAACACAGGCCAGATTCTATTTTTAAATCAACTTACTGCTTCCCGGGTTAATTTGTCCAGAGAATTAAATATTCAGGAGATAAAAGCTTTAGCCGAGCTTGCACATCAATATGATATTTCAATTGAGGTATTTGTCCATGGCTCTAACTGTATTTGTTTTTCCGGTATTTGTTACATGAGTTCAGTTCAGAGTGGGAACTCTGGCAATCGGGGACGATGCAGTCAACCTTGCCGGGACCAATATGTAATTACGCCTGCCGGGAAAGAGTTTCCTCTTAATCTTAAAGACAATTCTGCCTATTCTAATTTAAGGGAACTTGCCGATGCCGGGGTTGATTCGTTAAAAATTGAAGGACGAATAAAGAAGTTTCATTACGTGTATACGGTTGTTGATGCCTGGAAAAAACAGCTTCAGTTTTTTCAGGATGAAAATAAGCTTATTGATGGTAGTGGCACTCTTTCTAAAGTGTTTAACCGATCATTTTCAAATGCTTTTTTGATGGGGCGAATTGATAAAAATCTATTTATTGATAATCCACGTGATCATTCGGCCATCCGTTTAGCTGAAATAAATGGAGGTTCTTCGGATGAAAATATTGAGAAAGCGAAAGGGTCGATTTATGATGAAAGAACCGAAATCATCACGATGGTCGAAGCTAAAATCAATCCGATTAGTATCCGGAAAGCACCATTAGTAATCAGTATTTCAGGTGAGTGTGGAGCACCTTTAAGAGTTGAGGTGAAAACTCCTGACGTTTCGTTTGTTGTGATTTCAGAAATAAATCTAGCCAATGTTGGCACTCCGAAATTAGATTACGAGGTGATATTTAAAAGACTGAAAGCTTTAAACGATACTGAATTTTTCATTGAAAAAATTGAATTGGAAAATCTTCAATGCAATCTTTATTTGCCTTTTAAAGAACTCACTTCGATTAAAAAACAACTGTTGTTTGAATTGACTGATTCAAAAGGATTTGTTGATCCCATTGATCTTCCTGTTGTAAAGAAACCGACTGACCAGACCGGGAAACCTACGCTTTCTGTTTTGATATCTTCGCCTGGCGATTTGTATGTCTGCGCTCAAACTTCGGCAACTATCTATTTTAAACTCCCCAATTGCTTTACAAATGACCTTGCAGAGCTTATAACCCATTTTACTATCCATAAAAATCTGATTCCTTGGTTTCCATCAGTTTTAATTGGCGACGATTATCGGGCAGCGGTCGATTTTCTGGATCAATTATGCCCGCAAAGTATTGTGAGCGATAATACGGGAATTGCAGAAGAAGCTTTCCGTAGAGGAATCTCGTGGATTGCCGGACCTTCGTTGAATCTGGTTAATTCATTTAGCTTGTTGTGTTTAAAAGAGAAATTTAATTGTTCCGGTGCTTTTATTTCAAATGAAATAAGTCAAATGCAGATACGGAGTATTAAACGTCCGGAGGATTTTAAGCTGTATTACAGCATTTATCACCCTATTTTGCTAATGACAAGCCGGCAGTGCCTGTTTCATCAGGTTACCGGCTGTGCCAAAAGCTATATTGATGAGGCGTGTATTTCACAATGTGAAAAATCGTCGTCGATTACGAATCTGAAAAAAGTCACGTTCTTTATTGAAAAATCAAAGGGCAATTACCATCGTTTATATAACGAAACAAATTTCCTGAATACAGCTATTGTTACTGATATTCCGGATACCTTTTCCGGTTTCTTTATTGATTTAAGCGATGTCGAGACTAAAACCAGAGTTGATCGGGATAAATTAAGCGTAATTCAACTTTTCGAAAATCTGCTGACCGGTGATCCTGAATCAAAAAATGAACTGGATCAGGCGATTCGTTTTACAACCAATGTTCAATATCTGAAGGGGATTTAGTTCTTTATGTCGCCAAAAATTCCGCCAATAAAATTTTATTTTGAATTGGTCATACCACTTTTATTTCTGTATTTTTATCCCGATTAACATTGTAAAACAACGCTATGCTTTCCGGAGATTATAAACTTTTATATCAGGAACTTATCCAGAAAATTGATTCCAAACGTATTTTTCACGATCCACTTCATACGCTGGCATTTGGCACCGATGCCAGTTTTTACCGACTAATCCCTAAAATGGTGATTAAAGCTAAAAATGAGGATGAAGTAGCTTTGATTTTAACCGAAAGTTCGAAATTGGACATACCAGTTACTTTTCGTGCTGCAGGAACCAGTCTTTCGGGACAGGCTATTTCCGATTCGGTGTTGGTTATTGCCGGTAATCATTGGCGAAATTTCAAGGTTGATGCTGATGGGATGAAGATCCGCTTGCAACCAGGATTAACGGGTGCGAAAGTTAATTCGCTTTTAGCACCTTATGGTCGGAAAATAGGTCCTGATCCGGCTTCGATCAATGCTGCCATGATAGGTGGTATTGCAGCCAACAATGCCAGTGGTATGTGTTGCGGAACAGCAGAAAACTCCTATAAAACGGTAGAAAGTATGCGTATCATTCTGGCCGATGGTTCGGTGTTGGATACGTCGAATGACGAAAGTAAAGACGAGTTTCGGCGTACCCATTCGCAATTGATTGAAGAGATTAATGCAATGGTGGCCGAAGTAAAATCAAATACGGAACTTTCCGAACGAATAGCCCGGAAGTTTAAGATGAAAAATACCACGGGTTACAGTCTGAATGCACTTGTTGATTTTACGGATCCGTTTGAAGTTATTCAGCATTTAATAATTGGTTCGGAAGGAACGCTGGGGTTTATTGCCGAAATTACATATAAAACGGTAGTTGAGCACCCATATCGGGCCAGTTCGCTGATGATCTTTCCGGATATTGAAAAAGCCTGTAATGCGGTTTCTTTATTGAAGTCGGCTCCTGTAGCTGCCGTTGAATTAATCGACAGGGCAGGAATGCGTTCTGTGGAGGATCAGTCGGGAATGCCGGATTATTTGAAGACTCTGAGTTCTACGGCGTGTGCAATTTTAGTTGAAACCAGGTCACTCCAAAATGATCAGTTAAATCAGCAAATTGAAAAAATATTACAGACTGTTGCTGTTATTCCATCCGAAATACCGGTTCAGTTTACAGCTATTCCTTCAGAATATGCTTTGTTATGGAAAATCCGCAAAGGAATGTTCCCTTCCATTGGTGCAATTCGTCAAACTGGTACTACCGTAATTATTGAAGATGTTACTTTTCCTGTTCCCCGATTGGCTGAAGCTACACATGATCTACACTTGATTTTCGAAAAATGGGGGTATCATGAAGCTGTTATTTTTGGACATGCATTGGAAGGTAACCTGCATTTTGTCTTTACTCAGGATTTTCAGACTCCCAGTGAAGTTGAGCGTTATAGCCATTTTATGAGTGATGTTGCTGAAATGGTGGTTGGTAAATATGACGGGGCTCTTAAAGCTGAACATGGTACTGGTCGTAACATGGCTCCTTTTGTAGAACTGGAGTGGGGTAAAGAAGCCTATGAAATGATGAAGCGTATCAAACGGATTTTTGATCCTAAAGATCTGCTTAATCCTGGTGTAATTCTGAATAATGATCCGGAAACACATCTTAAAAATTTGAAACCAATTCCGGCGGCAAGCGAGAAAATTGATAAATGTATCGAATGTGGGTTCTGTGAACCCAATTGTGTCGCCGCAGAACTGACCTTAACACCTCGACAGCGAATTGTGGTATATCGCGAAATGGCTAATCTGGCCCGAACTGGTCATGAACCGCACATCGCTGCATCGATAGCAAAAGCTTATCGTTATGCCGGAAATGAAACCTGTGCGACGGATGGTTTATGTGCAGCAGCTTGTCCTGTAAAAATTGATACCGGAAAGTTGATAAAAAATCTGCGGACTGAAGAAATAGGTGACGGACAAAATAAAGCTGTATGGATTGCCGATCGTATGGCTGGAGTTACGGCATTTCTTCGTTCTTCGCTTTCTTTTGTTGGATTCTTCCACAGAATATTGGGAACTCCGGTTATGAAAGGTATCTCCGGAGGATTGCGGTCTTTGTCCGGTAAGCGCATCCCGCTATGGAATCCTTACATGCCATTGGGCGCTAAAAAAATCGATACCAAATCAAGTCTGAAATCGACGAATAAAGTTGTTTATTTTCCATCGTGCATTAACCGTGCAATGGGTGTTTCCAGAGAAAATCGTAATGAAAAACAGCTTTCTGAAAAGATGGTTGAACTGATTGGAAAAGGAGGTTTTGAGGTTATTTACCCTGAAAACATGAATAGCCTGTGCTGTGGAATGGCGTTTTCGAGTAAAGGTTATACTGAAGCCGGACAAAAAAAATCGAAAGAGCTGGAAGCTGCTTTACTGAAAGCCAGTGAAAATGGGAAATATCCGGTGCTTTGCGATATGAGTCCTTGTTTATATACGATGAAAGATAACATGGAGCCGGGGCTAAAACTTTATGAGCCGGTAGAGTTTATTTTGGAATACCTGTTGCCGAATCTCGAAATTACTCCAATTCAGGAAACGATCACGGTATTTCCGGTTTGCAGCATGAAAAAGATGGGACTGGAAGGAAAATTGCTTGAACTGGCACAAAAATGTGCAACGAAAGTTATTGTTCCTGAGACCAATTGCTGTGGTTTTGCCGGCGATCGTGGGTTCTCATTCCCGGAACTTAACAAACACGGGTTACGCGATTTGAAGATGCAGCTTCCGGACGAAATAAAAAATGGCTACTCAACCAGCCGTACCTGCGAAATAGGCTTAAGCCTTCATTCCGGAGTCTCGCACCAGTCGATTGTTTATCTGGTCGATCGGGTGAGCAAGGCGAAAAGCGTATAATCTGGCTGTTAGGAGAAAGAGGGTGTCTAAAAAGATTATTTTATCGCTAAGATCGCTAAGGTTTCGCAAAGGTACGCAAAGATAAAAAGCAATGATTTAATACTTTGCGATCCTTTGCGAAGTTAACTTTGCGAAGCTTTGCGGTAATATTTTTGACTTTTTGGACACCCTCTTTTAATTCCAATTTGTTTGTAAACAGCATACTACTTCAACACTATTGCTGCGGATTGGATTGTATTGATGAGTTCAAATATCAGTATTTTGCTTACCCTGATAGCACAGGATGCAAATTTGGCTATTTGATGATTACTTTGATGAAATGTATATTGGATAATAAAGTTCTGGTACCCTGTTTTATGCAATAAACGCATAGTTCTGCTTCTTAATTGAGGCTAAGTTGTTGAATAAATCTTTCAATTGAAGAATTTTTATCCTAGTTTTAGACCATGGGTAATGAAGCACGAATGATATCTGATTTTCAATTGTGGAACGATTTTGTTGCCGGCGATGATGGGGCATTTCGGTCTATTTATGATCTGAATGTTCAGGGGCTTTTTAAATTCGGGCAACATTTTTCAAAAGACAAGGATTTGATACAGGATTGTATTCATGATCTTTTTATCGACCTGTACAAATATAGGTCACGATTGCGTTCGACCAATAACATAAAATCCTACCTCTTTCTTTCACTGAAACGAAAAATTATCAAGGTACTTGAGCAGAAAGGAAAATTCCTTAGCCTAGAGGCCGATAATCTTTCATTTACCTATCGTTTATTTGATGATATTGGAGATGATAATTTGGTGAAGGCTGAACGTTTTGAATTACTTGATAAAGCGATGAATAAACTTGGAAATCGGCAACGCGAGGCTATCTATTTGCGGTATGTGGTTGGTTTAGGTTATGATGAACTAGGCGAAATCCTTGACTTGAATTATCAATCGGCACGAAATCTGATTTATCGTGGAATAGAAAAACTTCGGGCTAGTTGTCTGAAGGATTCTATTATTTTGCTGTATGTACTGTCGAAAATGCAATAATTTAAGCGATAATCCTGAAATTTCTCTTTTTTTATTCCCAAACTTAAATTTTCTTAAAAATTGGTGAGTACAAAAATGAATGTTACTGCTTATAGTGGTAAATACATTCATGCATGAACTTAAATATAAAAAACTCCTCCGATGATCTGATTCATGATCCGTTATTTTTTGAATGGGTAATAAGACCGACTCAGGAATTAGATCAATATTGGAACCAATTTATCTTAGAAAATCCGTTTCGCCAAGATGAAATTTGGGAAGCGAAAGCCTTGGTCAAAAGTATAATCCCTAAAGAAGAAGAACTTTCAGACGATGCTCTGTTAAAGTTATGGGATCGCATTGACAGGGATGTTGAAACGACTAAAAAAACCTCCCGCCGTTTCTCGGTTTGGGCAGTTGCAGCAAGTTTTATTTTATTGTTGGGAATGTCTGGATTGGTTTTTTTACAGCTAAATTCTCCTGATTCAGAGATTAATTACCAGTCAATTGCCAAAATAGATTCACCAGACAATGATGTGAAACTGATTTTTGCTGATCAGTCCGAACAGATACTTAAATCGGCTGATTTAGATATTAAGTACAATAGTAATGGAGAAATTCTGGTTAATTCAGACGAAAAAATATCACAGCAGATTTTAGAAAAAGAAAATGAGGAACAGGTCAACCAATTGGTTGTTCCGCGCGGTAAAAGAACCAGCCTAACTCTTTCTGATGGAACAAAGTTGTGGTTGAATTCTGGTAGTCGGGCTATTTTTCCGATTAAGTTTTCAAGGAAAAAACGTGAAATATTTATTGAAGGAGAAGCCTATTTGGAAGTCGCACATGATGCAACCAAACCTTTTTATGTAGTTACAGATAAGATTCATGTAAAAGTGTTGGGTACAAAGTTTAATGTGTGTTCATATCCTGAAGATCAATCTTCTTCAATTGTTCTGGTTGAAGGAAGTGTCCGGGCGACTGTTGACGCAAAGGATGTAAAAATGCTACCCAATCAGATTCTTCGCTATGAGAAAAATTCGCTGGCAATGAGTCTGAAAGAGGTGGATGTTTCTATGTATACCTCGTGGAAAGATGGTTGGATGTATTGTGAAAAGGAGAAGCTGGAGACCATTGCAACCAGGCTATCCAGATATTATGATATGAAAATTGAGTTTAAAGATCAGAAAGCAAGAGAGATGACATTAACCGGTAAGCTTGATTTGAAGTCTGAATGTGTCGAGATCTTTGATGCGGTTTGTTCTACTGCTCCTATTAAAGTGGAAAAACAAAGCGATGGAATTGTTATATCATCAAAATAAAATCAATCAAATCAGAATATTAACCTTTTAAATTAATGCCTATAAGAAGATTTAAACTAACTAACAAAATGATTAAAGCAAAAAAGACAGGTTATACCGCCATATAACCCGTCCGTTGTTTTAATTGCAGTGTTGTGAATTAATCAAGTGCTAATTAAAAACGAACCAAATTTATGAAAAAAAACAAGTTTTGTGAGCCTGAATTCAGGCTTATAAAGAAACTATTGCTGACTATGAGAATATGTCTGTTTTTTCTGCTGATTTCGGTTGCATCAGTTTATGCCAGTGTTGGGTATTCTCAAAATACGAAACTGTCTTTGAATCTGCGTAATGCAACTATTCAGGAACTAATTAAAGAGATTGAAAATCAAAGTGAATTTATCTTTGTTTTTTATGATAACGCTCTTGACCTTACTCAACGAATTAATCTTAAAGTAGAAAATCTTCCTGTTGAAAAAATTCTGGAGAAAGCTTTAGAGTCAACCGGAAATACGTTTGCCGTATTTGACCGACAGATTGTGATTGGAAAGAAAAACCAGACAATAACGGGAGGAGTTGTTACTGGGGTGGTTGAAGTTCAACAGAAAAAAGAAATAACCGGGGTTGTTTTAGATAAACAAAATCAATCTATTCCCGGTGTTTCTATCGTTATTAAAGGAACAACTTCAGGAACGATAACGGATGCTAATGGAAAATTTCGATTGCCCTATACTGGTGATGCTAAAGTACTTGTTTTTTCATTTGTTGGAATGAAATCACAGGAAGTTACCGTTGCCGGTAGAAACAATATTCACGTTGTTTTAGAAGATCAAACCGTTGGACTAGATGAGGTTGTTGCTGTGGGATATGGTGTTCAAAAGAAAGAATCGGTTACTGCAGCTATTTCGACTGTTAATACTAAGGATCTGAGGCGTAGTTCTGCGTCTAATCTTTCGACTGCATTGGCCGGCCAATTACCCGGTTTGACAGTTATGCAGTCTTCTGGTCAGCCTGGTAATGATGCCGTTAAGTTTTATCTAAGGGGGGTAAGTACTTTAAATAATTCATCACCGTTAATTTTGATTGATGGCGTTCCTCGTTCTGATTTAGACAAATTAGATCCGAATGAAGTTGCATCGATTTCAATTTTAAAGGATGCTTCAGCAACGGCTGTCTTTGGTGTTCGGGGTGCTAATGGGGTGATTTTGGTTACTACTCGTCGTGGCGATGAAGGTAAATCGGAATTAAATATTACAGTCAATCAAAGTTACCAACAATTTTTGGTTCATAATGATCGGATTCACTCTTGGGACTTCGCGGAATTGAGAAATCAAGCTTTCCGTAATAGTAATCCAACTGCTTCAGAGTCAGACTTACCTTTTACTCAGTATATGATTGACAAATACCGAAGCGGAGAAGATCGGGTGTTTTATCCCGACAGGGATGTGTACCATGACTATTTCCGTGACTGGGCACCACAAACCCGTGTTAATGCTAATTTTAACGGAGGTGGAAAAAATTTCACTTACTTCCTTAATGCTGGTTACATCGGACAAGGTGGTAACTTTAAGACAGAATCAAAAAGTTTTCTGGGCTACGATCCGAGTTATAGGATGGATCGTTACAATTTCCGTGGGAATATTGATTATAAAATAGCGTCTAATTTAAAAGCCTCGCTAAACATGGCAACCTACCTGCAGCAGATGAATACCCCTCAAAACCTGGATTTATTTAACGGTAGTGTTGATGGAATGGTTCAGAATATGATGGCATACACTTGGGCTACTCCACCTACAGATCCGGGTCCTGTTACTGTTGCAGGGTATGGTGTTCCTGTAAATGAGATTGTAGCACAATCCGGACAGGATCGTAATACGTATGGAGAAATTAATCGTAGGGGATACAGTGAAGAATATTCAACGGTACTAAATTCTTCCTTAGCTCTTGATTGGGGATTAGATTTTATAACGAAGGGCTTAAGTGCGAAGGGGCTTGTTGCTTTTGACAGTCATGCATCTACAGTTAGACAAGGTGTGAGGTCTCTCAATACATTTGCGTTTTCTGTAGCCAGAGATGCAAATGGAAAATCAGGATATTCTGCAATTCGCGATAATCAGGATAATTCCATCAGGTTATCAAAGAGCATGAGTACGTATTATTTTATGAACTATCAGGTTTCGTTAAATTATGCCCGAAAATTTGGTGTACATAGCGTAACTGCGATGTTTTTGCACCAGCGCGATAATTGGGACAAATGGGCGGCAGACCTACCTTACAATGTAATTGGCTATGTCGGTCGTTTGACATATGGCTATGATGATCGTTATTTAGGAGAGATTAATTTTGGTTATAATGGATCAGAACAATTTGCTCCCAATAAGCGTTTTGGCTCATTTCCTGCCTTTTCTTTAGGTTGGGTGGCCAGTAACGAAAGTTTCCTGAAAGATAATCCGTTGATTACTCATTTGAAATTTAGGGCTTCTTACGGAATAACAGGAAACGATAAGTTGGGAGACAACCGTTTCCTTTACCAAAGTTTTATTAACATGGGGGCCGGTGAGATTCCTGGATTGGGATTAGGACAAAGTATCAATCAAGGACGAATGGGTAACGAGTCTCTTCAATGGGAAAAAGCAGAGAAGAAAAATCTCGGGATGGACTTGAATTTGTTTAATAATTTGACACTTACCGTTGATTTATTTAACGAACATCGTGATAAAATTTTGATTAGCAGAAGTACAATTCCTGTACTTCAGGGAGTCCCAATCTCCAATATTCCAAAAGTTAATATTGGTGTTGTTGATAATCATGGTTATGAGATTGAGCTTGCTTATAATAAAGTAATTAATCCGGATTTATCATTCAATATAAAAGGCAATTTTAACTATAACAAAAACACTGTTAAATTTGCTGATGAAGTTAAATATGGAGAAGAATATGCCTACCCATATCGGAGTACGGGTTATAGCATAGGTCAAAAGTTTGGTTACCAGATAGACTACAGCAATGGGAATGGCTATGTTAATACGGCTGAAGAATTAGCTGCTTTGCCTACTTATGAGGTTGGGGGAAAGGTTCGTTTAGGCGACTTTAAATATGTTGATGTTACTAAGGATGGAAAGATCAATGATCGTGACCTTGTTCCTATGGGATATCCAATGGTACCACGTATTACATATGGTCTTTCCGGAACCTTGAACTATAAAAACTTCGATTTATCATTTGTTTTCTCAGGTATTGCCCAGAGTAGTATTAACTATAATGGTTGGGGGGCTACTGAATTTGGATTAGTCGGTTTTTTCAGCGATTGGCATTTTCAGGCATGGACTCCGGAACGCTATGCTAATAACGAAAAAATTCTCTATCCAGCCTTGGGAATGGCTCCAGGGGTGAGTCAAAAATCGAACAATTTCTTTATCATGAATCGTTCGTTTTTACGATTGAAAAATATAGAAATTGGTTATAGTATGCCTAAGAATATCCTCAATAAAGCCGGGATAAATAGAGTTCGTTTTTATGCCAATGGAAATAACTTATTTACCTGGGATAAATTACCTGTAAATACCATTGATCCGGAACAAGATGAATCGCTTGTATATCCATTAACCAAAATGGTATCTCTCGGTGTTAATTTGACCTTCTAACCGTTAATTTCAAAATAAGATGAAACATATTATATACATATTTCTGCTGTTTATATTTTTCCAATTAAACAGTTGTACAGATGCGCTAGACAAAGCCCCTGATGGGAACATGCAATTAGATGAGGTGTTGTCTGATGCTGATAAAACAGAAGCTTTGGTGAATAGTTTATATTCTAATATCCCAAGAAAGGGCTATATGTACTTTTTTTTCGATCCGGCAGTTGTGGCTTGTTGTGATGATGGCTGGTCTTCTGAAGATGGTGCAGGTCAGTTGGTTGATCAATACTATAAGGACAATACTTCTGCAAGCAATCATCCGATGCGGGATTTTTCGGATGGTCATGGTGGTAATAATAATGCATACTGGGATCGTTGCTGGAAACAGATTCGTCTGTGTTCCCAGTTTCTGGAATTGGCCGACAAGGCAGCGATGAATGACGAAGCAAATCGTGGACGGTTTAAAGCAGAAGCTCATGTTATGCGTGCATTTTTCTATATGGAACTTGTAAAATGGTTTGGTAAGCTTCCTGTTTTGGATGCAACTGTTCCGTTTGATGCAGATTTCTCGAAATTATCCCGGCAGTCGGTATATGACGTTGCCAAGCTGATTGTTGCTGATTGTGATGCAGCATTGGGAGAATCGACCTTACCGTGGAGGATTGATACTGATGGTAATGGTGGTCGTGCTACCAAAGCACTGGCTTGTGCACTCAAATCGGAAGCGATGATGTTTGCTGCAAGTCCACTACATAACGAAGGTAAAAACTATTGGGAAGAAGCCTATCAGATTTCCAAAGAGTCTGTACAACAACTGAAGGCCAATGGTTATGAATTATTTACTGTCTGTACCCAGCCCAATGTGTTTGGTAAAAGTCCAGCTGCGGCTTTCCGTCAGTTAGTTGACCAGAATGCTGATTATTCAGGGTCTCCGCGCGACAAGGAAACTATCTTTCAGACAAGATCTGGAGGTTTATTTGTTTGGCACATTGGTTATATCGGTAGTAATATGGCTAATACCTACAAGTGTGGTACTTGTCCAACTCAGGAATTGGTGGATGCTTTTGAGACCATTGATGGAAAACCTGTTCTTGATCTAACCAAACCCTATTTAGATGAAAAGCATCTTGACCCAAATTATAATAAGGCCAATACTTTGTATAATCCAAGTGACCCATATGCCAATCGGGATCCACGTCTTGATCAAACAGTATTGCATAACGGAAGTCATATTTTATGGGATAATAAGGATGTGACCATTCAGACTTATACAGGAGGAGCGCATGCTCCTAGTTTCGATGTAACCAACCGTAGTTTTTCCCGGACAGGTTATTATCATTGTAAAATGGTTACTCCGGGTGCTTGTGGAACCAACCAAATTAACAATTCTAATTGGAAGTTCTATCGTCTGGGCGAGACCTTGCTTAATTTAGCAGAAGTTGCTGCGAATGCTGGTCATATGGAAGAGGCCAGGGCTGCAGCTAATGAGGTGAGGGCCAGATCTGGAATGCCTACACTATTGGCCAGTTTATCTCAGGAAGAGCTTATCCTGCGCATACATAACGAACGTCGGGTTGAGCTGGCCTGGGAGGAAAATCGTTATTTTGATCTTCGTCGCTGGCAAAAACCTGAAGGAGACTTGAGTGAAACCTGTAAATGGTTGACCGCAACGGTTATCACTAAAAAAGCCGATGGCAGCTTTACCTATACCCGGCGTAATATTTCAGGAAATGCTCGTGGCGGTTGGCAAAATAAAGACTTGTTACTTCCGCTTCCACTCACTGAAGCATCACTACTTGAATCGGTCACCGGTCAAAAATGGCAAAATCAGGGATGGTAATTTAAAAATTCATAATTATGATTATCCAGAGATATATTAAATATATAGCAATCAACATTGTATTCTTGTTGATGTGTGTAAACCTCTTTGCGCAAGGGAAAGCGGTTTCTGAAAACCTTGTTGTAAATGAATATGGTTCCCCCATAGAAGGTGTTATGCTGATATCTGAATTTGGTAATGATCAATTTGTCACGACAAAAGATGGTACTTACAATTTGGACATTAAAGATGGCAGTTCTTATGTTACAGTTTCAGCTGCTGGATTCTTGAATTTAAGGATTCCTGTTGATCAACTGAATAAATCTGAGAAAATTATTCTTCAATTTGATGTTCATAAAACAGGAGGTTCTGTGAACATGGGATATGACTCTTATACACGAGAGTCATTGACTGGTGCAGTTTCTTCTGTAAGCGGAGCTGTTTTGGACAAGAGTCCAAAGAACATTCTTTCAGAAACTCTGGTCGGAAGGTTACCCGGTTTAACTACGGTATCAGCTCTGTCAGAACTTACATTTTTCGGTTATCAAAATACCAATAAAGCTATCCGTGGAATCTCTACGGTCAATGGAACAAAGCCTTTAATTATCATTGACGGAGTTGTTTGCCCGACACAGTACTTTGAGTTTATTTCAACTAAAGAAATTGAAAGTGTGTCAGTGCTTAAAGATGCTTCTGCGACAGCTGCTTTTGGGATTCAAGGAGCTAATGGGGTTATCGTCATTACAACAAAACGAGGTTTTAATGGAAAGAAAAAGGTGGAAGTATATGCAGACCAGTCTTTTCAGCAAATGATAAAAAAGCCTCAGTTTATCAACTCTGCCCGTTATGCCGAATTGCGTAATGAAGCCGGTGAACGTGACGGATTGGGTGCTTTTTCTCAGTTTAGCCAAGATCAAATTGATCGTTATAGAGCTGGTGACGACATTTCCTACCCCAATAATAATTGGTATGATATGTTTGTCAAAGATGTTATTATGCGGCAGCGTGTTGGGGTCAATGCCTCAGGCGGTACGGATAAATTCAAGTATTTTTCTCAACTAAATGTTATCAATCAAGGAGAACCATTTAAAATTGTGGATGAAGACAACCGAAAATACACCCCCAATCCCCATGCAAATGTTGTGAATGTTCGTTCAAATATGGATGTTAAGTTCAATGATTATGTCTCAGGGTTCATGCGTCTGGCTGGTAGTGTTAAACGCGAAAAACTAGCAGGATCTTCCATGAACTGGGATATATATAGCCAACTATTTAATTTGAATCCAACCATGTATGGACCTTTATCTCCAACCATCGACGGGAAGAAGGATATAAGTAATCAGGTTGTTACTGTTGATGGCGTAGATCAGCCTGTTTATGGGATGCTTAATCGTTCTGGTTATTCGCAAATAATTGAAACGAATGTAATTGCACAGGCAGGTCTAAATATAGATATGAGTTTTTTGACTAAGGGGCTATCGGTGAGTGGAGCTATGGCTTATCAGACCTATATGAGAAATTCGACTTCAACACTTCAGGATTATACAAGAGTGGTTCGTGGTAAGGACAATTCGGTCCTTGATAATTTTACAAAATATAAAACCTGGACTAATACAGCACTAACCTACAGTAAAGGGTCTGTTTTTTTCTACTATCTTGATTTGTTTGCCAATATGGAGTATAAACGTCGGTTTGGCGATCATTCGATTAATGCTTCAGCCCATACTTATTATCTTTTACAGGAAAAAGAAACGGTAGGAAGTAGTAATACCGTTTTACCATACAAACGTCAGAATTTTGGGGTAAGTGCTCTTTATGGTTATAAAGATCGTTACTTTCTCAAAGGAGATATTGGTTATTCAGGTTCAGAGCAATTTCATCCCGACCATCGTTATATTGCAACTCCTGCTGTTTCTGCTGCGTGGATTGCTTCGAAAGAAGATTTTTTCAAGCTCGATTTCATTAGCCTTCTAAAATTAAGAGCATCCTATGGGATTACAGCCAACGATCAGATGGGCGATGCCCGGTTTCTGTATCTGGATAACATTCGTTCTAATGGTACCGAACTCGAACGTGGAAATCCTGATTTAGCTGCTGAAAAAATCAAAAAGATGAATCTGGGAGTAGATCTTGGCTTGTTAAATATGTTTACTCTTGGATTTGACTATTTCAAGAATAATGTGGACAATATGCTAGTCAATAGCTCATTTACAATTCCTGAATATCAGGGGATTCCTCTTAGTTACTATCCTAAGTTGAATAATGGTAAAATGGAAAACAAGGGATTTGAATTATCGCTGAGTTTTAATAAACATTTTTCTGATAAATTGTCAACATTTGCTGAATTCAGTTTTACTCAGGCTAAGAATAAGGTTAATAGCATCAATGAATCACCATATTCTGATGAATACGCTTATCCTTACCGCACCGAAGGATATCGGGTTGGTCAGTTATGGGGCTATAAGATTGATTACAGTAATGGAAATGGTATGTTTAATTCTGCTGAAGAATTGGCAAATTCGGGTCTCACTTATTCATTTGGGAAACCACGGGTTGGTGATTTTAAATATCAAGACTTAAACAACGACAAGGTGATTGATTCGAAAGATCAGGCTCCGATGGGATACTCATACTTCCCGGAACAGGAATACAGTCTGACTGCCGGATTAAACTGGAAAAGGTGGGAATTTTCTTTCCTTTTACAAGGAGTTCGACATAGTTCTTCTTTCTTGAGTGGAGTAGGTGCTTATGAGTATGGAAGTCAGGGACAGTTTAATGATATACATCTTAAGGCTTGGACTCCGGAACGTTACGCTGCCGGTGAAAAAATTACGTACCCTGCTTTATCCCTGTCTCCGTCAACGAACCATGTGAATAACGATTTCTTCCTGATGGATCGTTCCTATTTACGTTTACGCAATTTGGAGGTAGCTTATAATTTACCTGGAAGCGTTTTGAAAAAAATCCATTCTGAAGGAATCAGGATTGCATTAAATATTCAAAACTTGTTTACTATAGACAATATGCGAACTAAATACGTCGATCCTGAAATCGGAAGAATGAATACATTCCAGCCTTATCGTGTTTATAACATTGGTCTTAATTTTAACTTTTAAACTTCTTAAGCATGAAAAGCTATATTTTCAGAATATTTATGGTTGTCGCCACGTTGTTTTTTCTGGATTCCTGTGCAGATCTGGATCTTCCATCAGATGGGCGTATGACTCTGAATGATATATTCAAAGAATATAATACATCACGGAATTATTTTGACAGATGTCGTGACTATATTCCACAGGTTGGTTTCTCCTATGGAAATACTCCATTGGCATCGTTTTGTGATGAAGCACAAGATGCCAGAGATGGTGTTAGCGGCCTTATTAATGATTGGTATAACAACCGCACTTCTTCGTCAAATAATCCTCTTACAGGAGGAACGATCGATCCTTGGCCTTACTATTTTGAAGGCATTCGAAAGTGTAATACTTTTCTGGAAAGCATTAATAACCCTGCCGTTGCGACAGCAACTATTGATGAGGTTGAGAAAAATGGTTGGATTGGAGAAGTCATTACTTTGCGAGCTTTTTACTATTTGCAATTGATTAAGCGTTTTGGAGGAGTTCCAATTATTTCTAAACCATATAGTGTAACGTATAATTTCTCGAAAGATAAACGTGCGACATTTGAAGAATGTGTTGACTTTATTATTGCTGATTGCGATGCCGCTTTGGCTATTCCGGAAAGTAGTACCTCCACGATTGGTTTTCGTTGGAATATAAGCGATAATGAACGGGGACATATCACTCGTGCTTTTGCTTATGCGGTGAAGTCACAGGCTGCATTGTATGCGGCCAGTCCACTCTGGAATTCCGGAAGTAGTAAATATTCATGGGCAAAAGCAACAGAAATTACCAAAGAAGCACTTGATCAATGTCTTTTGCACGGGTTTAAGCTTTTCGATATTACACCCAATGCAGATATTGCCCAAAATGCTTATGCCTATTATTTTATTTATCGTTCCGACCCCAGTCGATCAGTTGACAAGGAAACCATATTTGAAACCACATCTGCACGTACGAATGTATGGAAATGGGCAGGAACGCCAATTACTACCGGTGTAGAAAAAGCTGGAGCTGGTCCATCTCAGGAACTTGTTGATGCTTATGGAATGCAGGCTACCGGCGAAATGCCTATATTAGGTTATTCCGATGCCAGTCATTTGCAGCCGATCCTGAATAGTAAATCGGGCTACGATCCCGCCAATCCTTATGTTGGTAGAGATCCCCGATTCTATGCATCGGTTTACTACAATAATTCACCACGTTCGTTAAGCTCTGGTAAAGTCGACAAAGACCTCTTTCCCCTAAGTTTTGGAACTACAGTTAATAATGTAACAGCAACTAAGGCTGGAGATGAAGTCACATTGAAAACAACAGGAAGTGATCCATGGATCTTCACTTCAACCTTGACACGCGCTTTAACTGCCGGTTCGAAACGCTTAGTCACTTTCGAATATAAAAGTAACAAAGCAATTACTGATGCTGAATTTTTCTTCTGTGTGGCAGGGGGACCTGCTGGAGGAGTAGAAACTGGGCAGAATATTAAAATTGATCAGGCATCAGAATGGACAAGGTTTGAATTTGATCTTAGTACTGCGATCAGTAATTGGGGATTTGGTGTTAACGCCAATGGTGGAGCAAAACCAGAAAACCATTTTTTGCGGTTTGATGTAACCAACGGTTCTGGTTACGAAATCACAATTCGTAATTTTCAGATTGAATGCTTTACTCCACCAGCAGCTCCAACGCCTGTTGAAACTTTTGTGGGTGGAAATTGTGAAATATCCGACCGTGTTTCAGAAACCCGAAACACTCGCACGGGGTACTACATGCGTAAATTCAATAATTATAAATCGGGAGTAAATGTTGATCAGGATGGATTGATGAAAATTTTCCGTTTGGGTGAATTGTATCTGAATTTTGCAGAAGCTGCATACCAATCGGTAGGTTCTGATGCTGGGGTAGCTTCGAAAGTTGGAGGTAGTACAATGTCTGCCCGTGAAGCAGTTAATGTAATTCGTTCCCGTGTAAATATGCCGTCATTACCAGCGGGTTTGTCTAAGGATGCATTTGAAGTGCGTTATCGCAATGAGCGTCAAGTGGAATTAGCCTTTGAAGAACATCGTTTTTTTGATGTGCGTCGTTGGAAAATTCTTAACCAGACCGATGGATTTGTTACAGGTATGAAAATTACGAAAGCCAACAATGGCTTTAGCTATTCGCGTATCAAACTGAAGGACCGGGGAACTAATTCGGACAAGTACCTCATCTATCCAATAGATCAGTCAGAAGTATCGAAAATGGACACATATACTGGTACTAGCTGGCAGAATTCAGGGTGGTAGAAGACTTCGATTGCTTTTCTATGAGAAGCAAATTGTATGAATTTAAATAAAGAGGCTGTCCTAAAAGTCAGAATACTTGCTGAAAACGTCATTTCGGATTTATTCCGGGATCTGACATGCAGTTTGTTGAATCCTGAAGTAAGTTCAGGATGACTGGATTAAAGACTTTTTGGACAGCCTCATACAATCAATTTATTTCGAATCAAACAAAACATAATGGGGAAAATACAAAAAATATTCATTTTTTTTATTCTACTGCAATTAGCCGGATGTAAAGAAGAAGATGCGAATACGATAAAAGGAATATCTCTTAATACAGAAGAAATCACCCTTAATAAAGGCGAAGAGAAAGAAATAGAAGCCATTGTATATCGTGAAACATCTAAAAATGGAGAAATAAAATGGACGAGTAGTGCTCCTGAAGTTGCCACTATTGAAGAAAAAAAGACCGTAGGAGGGAAAACGACTGCAGCAATAAAGGGGATTAGTTATGGCGAGGCAATAATCACTGCAACGTCTGCCTTTGATAATGCAAAGAAAGCAACAATAAAAGTATCTGTTTCAGGTCACACTTTTGACGAGCAGGCTACGGGATTTGACTTTTCATCAGGCGATCTAATAACTTATAAGGCCCCCGGCGAATATCCGCAAGAAGGAAAATCACTGTTTAATGTATCAATAAACGGACATTATACAGGTGTTTATAACGATATTAATGGTTGGAAGAAGCTGGTGAGTTTCTCATATTTTGATTTTACTCCGGCGAAAGAAGTTGAAATAGTTGTTACATCTTCCAATCCTTTTAGTAAATACGAGATTTTACCTAAATCCCAGAATATTACTTCGACAAAAGAAGGGAATAGCATTCGCTTTAAATTAAGCAAGGCTAATCAAACCTTAACCATTGTTTATGATAATAATTATCAGGGAAATACTTTTCACTTGTTTGCAAATGCAATTGATGTTAATGCTCCTACACAATCAACAGATAAACTAATCTATCTTGGCCCCGGATATCATAATTTACAAAAGGAATTTGGTGGCAGCCTGGATACAAATAACAAAGATATTTACATTGCAGGGGGAGCCGTTGCCAATGGAACGATCGTTGTAAATAGCAAGGGTAATACGGTGTCAGGTCATGGAATTTTTATGAAGTCAACTCCAAATGATTTAGTTGTGCTTATAAATTATGCGAAAGATGCAGTTTTAAAAGATTTTATTGTTTGTAGCCACCGAAACGGAGGCTGGACGGTTGGAACACATGAAGCTTCAGGTATTACATTTCAAAATATTAAAGTTGTAAGTACCAGATATGCCAGTACCGATGGCTTTGATATTGTGAATTCGAATGATATTCATTTAAAAGATGTATTTATCCGCTCTTGTGATGATGCCATTGCAATAAAAGGCCTTATCAATGATGTCCCAAACAATTGTCCTCCTTGCGAGAATATGACATTTGAAAACCTTCAGATTTGGAATGATTGCAACAATGCCATGGGATTAGGTGCCGAAACGCGGGCGAAGTATTATCAAAACATTCATTTTAAAAATATAGATGTAATTTTTTCATACGACGATTTGAGTCACCATGATGAATTAGATGAACGTTCAGTTATGAATATTGTGTGTTTAAATGGTACCTTTTTTAGAAATATAAGCTGGGAAGACATCCGTGTTAACCGATGCGAAAGATTAGCCTGTATTACATTTAAAGATAATTTTTGGTTTGGCACTCTTCTTGGGAATCAGTCGACAGAAGGGGGCGTTGATGGCGTTACCTATAAAAATATCATAGTTGAATCGAATAGTGGCAGTAGTATTGCAAACAACATTTTATTGAACGGTTGGGCGGGTTCGCCTCAAAAAATAATACAAAATGTTACTTTTGATAATGTTGTAATTGAGGGTCAGCGTGTTGCAAGCGAAAATGATAAGCATATAAAGACTAACAATACAAGCAGAGTAACGCTGGTAAAAGATTTAGCCTTTAAATAAAAATGACTAATGTTAAAATTCCGTTTAGCGACTGATATATTGAATGAAACGATAAAACTGGAGAAACTGCATTTCTTTGTGTTCTTCTGATTGAAGAGCCAATAAAGAGCTTGTAAGTTCTTTATATCAGACGTTTCTCGTTATTTCAAAATCGATTCTTCGGCACCATACTATAACCAGAGACCATGATGCTAAATGAGGCTGTCCATTTTTACTTTTTGGACAGCCTCTAATTTTTTATATAGAATAAATTTCAGTTGCAGAATATAATTTAAAATTACAGCGTATGTATGGATTCATTCATTATAAATTTATAGTTACTGTAAAACAAAATCTTTGTCTGATGCTCTTGTGGATTCCACTTTCGCTTTTTAGTCAATGTCTGGATAAGGAGCCAAAGGTGATACATGTTGACAATAATGCCCCGGAAATTAGTAACGACATTTTGACTTTAAAGCTTGATTTAACCCGGGGCGGAGCTATATCTTATCTCTCATTATCTGGATCGACCCGCAATGTGGTTAATATTGCAGATGAAGGCCGCTACATCCAGCAATCGTATTATGCAGGTAAAAGTATTAACCGCAAAGCTGAAGGACAGTCTCCCAGTTGGTCTCCATGGAGTTGGAATCCCATTCAGGTTGGCGATGCATTTCGCAACCGTGCCAAGATTCTGAAATTTACAAAGACAGGGAATGAACTCTATGTGAAATGTGTTCCAATGCAGTGGGATATGAATAATCGTCCGGCAGAAGCTGAGATGGAACAATGGACCACTTTGGAAGGCTCTGTTTTAAAAGTTCGTAATCGATTGACCTGCCACCGTACCGACAAAATATATGGCGATAGCATTTCGAATGATCAGGAATTGCCTGCTGTTTATCCTATTTCTGCATTGAGTAATCTTTATTCTTATTTTGGGAATGTTCCTTTCATCAATGCTTCTTTAGATAACCCCAAAGTGATCAACCTTTCAAGTGGTTTTTGGGGAGTATATGCAAATGTGTCAGAACATTGGATGGCTTTTGTTGACGATAAACAATGGGGAATGGGGGTGTATAATTCGAAGTGCGTACGGTTTTTAGCTGGAATGTCAGGAGTTTCAGGTAAAGAAGCTATGGATGGTTCAACGTCGTATATCGCTCCTGTTAAAAAGGAAGTTCTGTATAAAAATAGTGTTTACGAGTATGAATATTACATCATTATTGGTAGTCTTTCTGAAATAAGGAATACTGTTTATAAACTCAACTCGCAAAATAAATAGACGGAAATTATATCTACTTGATTGAACGTTAATAATGAGTTGGTAGCTGCCGGTCCAGGAGCGTATACCGAGACAAAACGGAAATGGGAAACATATCTGCATCTGGTTGCCTAAAAAATATTGAACATTACCGGATAGAGCGGGATGGGAATGTCTATGTTTTATGTTTTCTTCGGTAATAACAATTCAAATAAATCTGTTATGAAAAGCTGTCGGTTGATATTTGTTATTCTGTTTATTGGAATCCAGTCTGTTTATTCAAAGCCAAAATCCAATTTTGTGGTTTGGCAACTTCCTTCGCAAACTGACAATATTGGAAATTCGTATGTATTTCTAATGAATGATGGCAAAGTAGTTGTCATGGATGGTGGGGTAAAAGAAGAAGCTTTATATCTGCGTGGCTTTCTGGCCGTACTGGGCAACAAAGTGGATTTGTGGTTTATTAGTCATCCTCATGCCGATCATGTTGGAGCTCTGGCTGAAATATTGAAGAACCCGAAAGATCTGAAAATTGAAAAAATTTATCACTCCGAATTTTCGCCACAGCTTTATGCTGCCGAATCGGGTAGTAAGGAGGGCGTTGAGAAGTTTTATGAATTGCTGAAAAAATCAGGAATCCCGGTCGAAGATGTTAAAACTCCCGGGATGGTGGTTAAAATAGATCAAACCAGTTTTAAAATTCTGGGACTGAAGAATGAAGACCTCACCATGAATCCATACAACAATTCAAGCATGATTATCCGGGTATGGGATGATTCCAAATCGATGGTTTTTCTGGGCGATTGCGGGAGTGAAGAGAGTGAACGTTTGTTAAGTAGTCCGTTTCGCAAGGATTTGGATTGTGATTACCTGCAAATGGCTCATCATGGACAACAGGGGGCAAGTAAACATTTTTACCGAACGATTAAATTTAAAGCTTGCTTGTGGCCGACTCCAACGTGGGTGTATAACAACGATATTGGAAAAGGATTTAATACACATATTCTGAAAACTGTTGAGATTCGAAACCTTATCGATTCATTGGGCATCAAGACAAATTATGTGAGTTGCAAAGGATTATGTAAGGTTGAGTAATGACTTGTCTTCAAATTCTTGGCGAAAATAAACCTAACCTACCCAACTACTATTTCTTTAGCAACTTTTGTGAGAATCTGGTGAAAGTTCGTGAAAATTACGGTTTTAGTTCTCATGTTGTATTGTACTGAGATCTCATTAGTTTGAATCTGTTCGGTAATTTTTGATTCTTTGAACTTATTTTTACTTTTGGCTCACTAATAAATTTTATGAGTCTGGATAGTTTAATAGTTGACCGCATTAATAATGATGATATAAAAGCTTTTAAACAATTCTTTGAAAGTTTTTATCCATCGGTATGTGTCTTTGCTAAAAAGTATCTGAATGATCTTAATCTTGCCGAAGACATTGCTCAGGAATCTTTTATCGAATTCTGGAAGCACGAGGGGGATTTTCCAGATTTAAAGGCAATGAAGGGTTTTATTTATACTGTTACCCGGAATAAATGTCTGAATTATATTAAGCTTAAGGGAATTCGTGAGGATATTCTGAAAAAGGAGTTTTCGACGAAAGAAAATTTTTATGAATTAATTCTTGAAGAGGAAACCTATCGAATTGTACATCAGGCGGTAAGTAAATTAGCACCTCAAAGTAGCAAGATTGTTTTGCTTAGTCTTGAAGGGAACAAAAATCAGGAGATTGCACAGAATTTAAATATCTCGGTTAATACAGTCAAAACGTTGAAGAAAAACGCTTATAAAGAATTGCGTATCCTTTTGAAAGACAATGTATTTGCTTTTTTATTGCTTTCTACTTTTCTGATTTAATAGCTCTTGATAGCTGTTTGGTCAAAAAAAATTAAATTTTTATTAAATATATTTCCTTTCTCATTCACCCACTATTTGTTTTCATTTGTTTCGTTATAAAAAGGATAATAATTCATAAAAAAATCCAACAATCAAATGAATTCAAATCAAAATGTGCGTCGATCTTTTTTGAAAAATATGCTCTTGCTTTCTGTAGCTAGGACAGGATCTGTCTACATGTCTAACGGTATTGTCGGCTTTCTTCAGGAAGTGAAGGTCCGATTGCCCGCAGCTATAAAAAAAGAGTTTTCTTATGCCGACAGCGGTTTTTTTTTCAGGGAACTGTTCAATTTGCTTGAATCTTTCGTTTGTGACTATCTAGTGAAAGTGTAACTTAAAAATCTGGAGAAACTTACTGATTGGTTTATTTCAGTCTCTGCAAAAATAATTAGTAGCGGGCATCAAATAGAACTCAAAATGTATGAACACGATTTTTATAAAGCCGATAGGGAAGAGCTTGGCTGGCTCATCAAAGCGGCATAGAAACAGATATAAAGAAAGTAGGAAAATACGGACGTGCATGGGAGAGGTACGTTTACATAGTCCAAATATCAGATAAAAAGGGGTATGTACCCATCGTGGGCAAAGAAAAACAGAAGGGTCAAACTGCGGAGTTAAACTAATTTGGCCGCAATTGACTATCTTTTGTCCATAAACTGGAATATCTCCGGTTCAAAAAAATCAAATTAGATTTTTAAGTTATTTAATATATCGCTTATTTGAAAATTATGAAACGACATGTTCTATTAATTTTGTTGTTTATTTCACTGTTTAAGTACACATACTCCCAGAAATTAGCGGTTTATCGTATAAATAACCAATCTGTTATTAATTCAGGCAATATTACAAGAAGCCTATTGCCCGATTCATCGGTTATAAATTTATTTCAGGGAAATGGCAAGTTTGGCTGTTCCTATGGTCCTTTGGGATTGCATCTTAATTCATCACGGCTATCGAAGTATGGTAATACGCAATACATGCATCTGGAACATCGGGTCAGGGCGAAATTCGGAGCTGACTATTTAATACCACTGGCCCGGATTTATTGGAAAGAAGAACCTCTCAAAGTGAATAATTACAAGCAATATCAATCTTTTTACGATGGAACGATTACCACGCATTTTGAAAATGATGAAAATAAGACAACGGTAACAACATGGTTCGATCCAATAGACCAGGATTTAACCGGAGGTAAAATTGAGGTGAATGGAAGTGCCTCGGATATCGTAGTAGATCCTTTTGAAAAGCTAGATGTTCACTATGGTCAAAAATTAGCACAGGTATCAAAGATTGAACAGTCTTCTGATTCATGGAAAATTGAATTGACCTGTTTGGATACCCGATCCTTTATTTTCCTGAAAACAGATGCCGATGTACAGGTTCTGGGGACGAAACTAATTCTTAAGTTGCATCAGGGAATCAATGAGTTTCTTATTTCAGTTAATCATCCGGTTGCTATAAACTCCAGCCAATCGTTAAAACAATCCATAGACTGGTGGCATTCTAAATGGGATCAGGTAGGTCTTTTGGTTTTGCCGGATCTTCATGCACAACAAATGTGGATTCGTTCAATGGCTCTGCTTTTATCAACCTACAGCAATGGACAATTTGGTATTTCTACCCCCAATGGATTTACTGGGAACGGCTGGCCTTTTGATTTTCCTCAAGATCTTTCGTATATACATCCGGTTTTTCTGGCAACAGGAAATTTAGACATTGCTAAATCCTGGATCGAATATTGGGCCAGGCAAGTTTCGGGGATGAAGGAATATACGAAAAGACTATTAAAGGTTGATGGCATTCTGTGTCCTTGGGTCTTTCCTTATGGCGACTTCAAGGGTTTCCACAATCCTACACCTCCGAATGAGTGCTATTATGAACTTCATAATTCCGGTTATCTGGCCCGAATGGCTTATGAAACTGCAATTCTGGTTAATGATGAAAACTGGACAAAGGAAAACGTGCTGCCTCTCATTAAAGAAATCGCCATGTTTTACAAGAATATCGTTCATAAAGGAACTGATGGGTTGTGGCATATATCGATTAAACCATCGATGGGGCAAGACGAAATGGGCGGGTTAAATCAAGATGATTATCTATGTGCCTTGTTCAGTGCAAAGTACTGTTTCCAAAAAGCCTTGGAACTTCATTTAGATGCTGATGGCTCATTTCAGAAAATTTTGACTGAAGGACTAGCTTTTCCAACCTTGAAATCAAAACGTGGTTATTACTTTTCTTGTAAGGGAAGTGGAGAAAAAGACTTTGGTAATCAGAAACATCCGGTTCAGCTGAATGATTTGGCTTATCTTCCGATAAATACCCAACCAGATCCGACTTCGTTGACAGCCTATAACCTTCGGTATGAAATAACCCAAAATGCTAAAAAACCTTTTTTTCATGGATGGACGCTCGGTGAATTTTTATTAGCCGGATCGAGAGTTGGCAATGTTGAGGAGTGGAAAAAGGATTGGAATAATCTTCGAAAATCAGATTATGTTGACCCGGATTGGATTCAAGTGTACGAAACCAGTGGAACTCATGGCAGTTCATTTTATAATACCACCAGTGGACTGATTGCACAATCGTTGCTTAACAACATAGTCTCCGATTGGTTTGGAAAACTTGAAATCGCAAAATGCAATCCGTGGAAAGGGAAAATTTTCGTTAGAAATATATATTCGCTGTTGGGTGTGAAAATTGATGGGGAGATAAACAATGATGCGGCAACATTATTTCTTACGGCATGGAAAAATGCTGAATTTGAATTGTTTGGAGAGAAAATTAAAATGGAGAAAAACAAAAAGATAAAGATAAATCTCAATTTAAAAGAGAGGCAAATTACGATGATGGCGAAAATGTAAAAATTACAACTTATACTTAAAATAAACATTAACAATGAATTCAAATCAAAATGCGCGCCGATCCTTTTTGAAAAATACGTTCTTGCTTTCGGCAGCTACAACTGTACTTCCCACAATTTGGACCAAAGCTTCGGGAATAACCATACCCGCGTCCGGATGGGCTAAAGCTGGTGAGCGTGTAAATCTGGCGTGTATCGGTATCGGCAATCAGGGCGGGGCGGATGTGATGTCGTTATTCGACACCGGCTTGTGTAACATTGTTGCCCTTTGCGACAGCGACATGGGTGCACCTCACACGCTGAAAGTCCTCGAAAAATTCCCCGATGTGTCACGCTTCCAGGATTTCAGGAAAATGTTCGACAAAATGGCAAACCAGATCGACGCCGTTTTGGTCGGTGTACCCGATCATTCTCATTTCCCGATAAGTATGCTGGCCATGTCGTTGGGCAAAGCGGTGTATGTTGAAAAGCCAATGGCCCGTACCTTCAACGAAGTTGAGTTGATGATGAAGGCTGCCCGGAAATACAACGTGGTTACCCAAATGGGAAATCAGGGACATTCCGAAGCAAACTATTTTCAGTTTAAAGCATGGACCGAAGCTGGTATTATTAAAGATGTTACTGCCATTACCGCGCACATGAATGGTGCCCGTCGCTGGCATGGCTGGGATCAGAAGATTACAAAATTCCCTGCCGCCGAACCAATTCCCCAAACATTGGATTGGAACATTTGGCACTCGGATGTAAAAATGCACGATTATAACCATGATTATATAAATGGGCAATGGCGCTGCTGGTACGATTTTGGTATGGGTGCGTTGGGAGACTGGGGTGCACACATTATCGATACCGCACACCAATTCTTGAATTTAGGGTTGCCATACGAAGTCGATCCGGTGAAATTAGAAGGCCATAACCAATTTTTCTTTCCTCAAGCGTCAACTTTATCGTTTAAATTTCCAAAGCGGGGAAATATGCCACCGGTTGAAATCATGTGGTACGATGGGGTAAACAACATTCCGCAGGTTCCGGAAGGTTTTGGAACTACAGAACTCGATCCGAACATACCGCCAACCAGCGTGGGTAAAATACAGCCTGCGAAATTGAACCCGGGCAAAGAAATTTACAGCAAAGATCTGATCTTTAAAGGCGGATCGCACGGAAGTACCTTGTCGATCATTCCGGAGGGAAAAGCCAAAGAAATGGAATCGAAACTTCCTGAAGTACCCCAAAGTTCGTCGAATCATTATGCAAATTTTCTGAAGGCAGTCAAAGGTGAGGAGAAAACCCGATCGCCATTCGAGATTGCCGGTCCGCTAAGTCAGGTTTTCAATTTGGGCGTTTTGGCCCAGCAACTGAATACCAAACTGGAATTTGATCGTGACAAAAAGCAGATTACTAACAATAAAATGGCAAACGAAATACTTGTTGGTGCTCCACCACGTAACGGATGGGAGCAATACTATAAACTTTAAATTTTAATATGAAACGATTAATCATTCTATTAGTTATTGGATTATTGGCTATCACCTCGTATGTGGTAACAGCCCAAGAGAAGCGTCCTGGTCAGCGAATGCCTCCTGAAACCGGTGAGACGTTTAAAATTGGGATGGCGGGCTTCACATTTTCCAAGTTCGACATCGATAAGACCCTTGCAACCTTGAAACGTATTGATGTACATTATCTCTGTATCAAAGATTTTCATCTGCCAATGACAAGTACAGACGAACAGATTGCCGAATTTCAGGCTAAGCTGAAAGCAAATGGTGTAACAGGTTATGCTATTGGCCCTATTTACATGAAATCGGAGGCTGACATTGATAAGGCTTTTGCTTATGCCAAAAGAGTTGGGGTAAAACTGATTATTGGTGTTCCCAATTATGATCTGCTTCCTTATGTCGATAAAAAAGTAAAAGAGTATGGCTACAATTACGCCATCCATCTTCACGGACCAGATATTGTAACCTATCCCGATGCTGAAGATGTTTGGAATCATGTTAAAGACCTCGATCCGCGGATTGGCATGTGTTTGGACATTGGTCATGATACCCGCAACGGAAAAGATCCGGTTGCTGATCTCAAAAAATATCATTCACGCGTGTTCGATATTCATATCAAAGATGTTACAGGAACTACGAAACTTGGTTATTCGCTTGAAGTTGGCCGTGGGGTTATTAATTTTCCTGCATTTGTGAAGATGCTTCGCAAAGTGGGCTATACGGGCGTTTGCAGTTTGGAGCATGAGAAAGACATGACCGATCCTTTTATGGGTATTGCCGAATCAATTGGCTATTTCAGGGGAGTTGTGGAAGCAACAAAGTGATATAAACAGGTCAATGAATGGAAAAAATAAATTCAATATTTGATATTGCTGAATTAATTGCCCGCGATATTGGGGGGCTTTTGGACGAGAATGAAAGAATGTATCTTCAGAAGTGGTTAGATCATTCTGCAGAAAACAGGGAAGTGTATAATAAAATACTTGACTGTAAGAATTTGGCAGATCGGAATCTACTTTATGAAAGTATTAATACAATTCAGGCTTGGAATAAAGTCTTTGATTTGCTGGAGCTTAAGCCAAAAGCTAAACGTGTTGTATGGCTGCAGGTACTAAAATATGCGGCTGCAATTCTTCTTCCCGTACTTTTGATCTTAACAGGTTATTGGGCGTTCCGTAATCATCCGGAAGAAATTACTTTCCCTGTTGTTCAAATACATGCGGGTTCAAGTAATGCTGTCTTGATTTTAGATAACGGGAAAAGTATTGAGCTATCCAAAGATACTGTAAAGAGTTTGGTTGAAAAGGATGGAACTATTATCAAAAACAGTAATTCAGAATTGAGCTATGCAAATTCGGATTTGCCTAATTCTTCACGTAATCTTCAAAATACCTTGATTGTCCCAAGAGGGGGAGAATACACTTTGTCTCTTTCTGATGGTTCAAAGCTCATTGTAAATTCAATGAGTAAATTGATTTTCCCGGTTAAATTCACGGGAAATAAACGCGAGATTACGCTTGTCGAAGGAGAAGCCTATTTTGAAGTTGCAAAAGATAAGTCAAGGCCATTCATTGTATCAGTAAAAGGAGCTAAGGTTGAAGTGCTGGGAACTTCATTTGATATTAAAGCCTATTCGGATGATAACTATTCCTATACGACATTGGTTGAAGGCAAAGTAAAGCATAGTCTTTGCAATAAGCCTTCGGTAGTTAACTTTTTAGTTCCTGATCAGCAGGCTGTTTTTAATGTGGCCTCTTCCGAAGTGGCTATTCAGAAAGTTGATGCGAAACAGCTTGTCCAATGGACTGTTGGTATGTACTCATTTAGCAACCAAACGCTAGATGAAATTATGAAAACTCTTTCCAGATGGTACGACTTTGAATACACATTTGATGACGAATCGTTAAAAACAGTACGGTTTGAAGGAGGCTTAAACAAATACGAAAGTATTGAACCAATACTGGATATTATTTCAAAGACAGGAAAGGTACAGGTAAAAGTTAAAGGTAAAGAGATTATATTTTCAAAAGTATAGTAGAAAAAACAGGAGATGTTTGCACCATCTCCTGTAAAGATCATTTCTGCGGTTACAGAAATATTAGTATTTAAACTTAAATGTAAATTTATGAAAAAAAAACGTTTGGATGCTCTCCTATTCAGGGATAGCGTGCAAAAAATCATTCGCGTAATGAAACTTGTGAGTTTTTTCTTATTGGTTGGCTTTATTCAGGTTTCGGCCAACATTTATTCACAAACGGCTAATATTAAGATTTCCATGCAGGAAGTTGCCCTTAGTGAAGTAATAAAAGAGATCCAAAAGCAAACCGAGTTCACTTTTTTTTATAGCCCTAAAGATGTTGAAGGACTTGTTGTTGAACGAGTTGAGCTTGAAAAGGCCAGCCTTGAAAAGGTACTTGATTTATGCCTAAAAGGAACTAATCTTGATTATGAGATCGTTCACAAGGCAGTTATCCTTCGTAAGGAAAAAGAAATAGCACTTCCGGTAACTGTACCTTCAGTTGTAACTCAAAAGAGAAGCATTAAAGGTAAGGTTGTCGATGTTAAAGGTGAGCCAATTCCCGGAACGACTATTTTTATTAAAGGAACTACAATTGGTACAATAACCAATTCTGAAGGTCAGTTTAATCTTGAAATTCCTGATGATGCCAAATCCCTTTTGTTCTCTTTCGTTGGCTTTATAACACAGGAGGTTATAATTGGTAATCAAACCTACATTCCGATTGTTCTTACCGAAGATGTTAAGGGACTTGAAGAAATAGTAGTGGTTGCTTATGGACAACAGAAAAAAATAGCCGTAACAGGTGCAATATCAACTGTTCAGACGAAAGAACTTGAACAAAGTTCGTCGGCAAGTTTGGCCAATGCCTTGGCCGGTCGCTTGTCAGGTTTAACTTCGATTCAGTCGGGTGGCGGACAGCCAGGCCGTGATGATGCTACCATGTATTTACGTGGTGCTTCGACCACCAACGGAAAGGATCCATTGATTTTAATTGATGGAGTTCCCCGCGACAATATTCGCACACTCGATGCCAGCGAAGTGGAATCTGTTTCTATTCTGAAAGATGCTTCTGCAACTGCCGTATTTGGGGTTCGCGGAGCTAATGGTGTTATCATGATCACGACTAAACGTGGTACAGAAGGGAAATCACAACTATCAATGAGCGTTGAGCAAAGCTTTTCGTCGTTTACACGAGAGCCTGAACGGCTTCATTCTGTTGAATATATGAACCTGCGGAATGAAGCATTTGCCAATGATGGACTTGCTGCTGCTTATAGCCCTGAAGTGATTGCAAAATATGCAGATCCTTTGGCCGGGCTTGATCCAAATGCTTCGGATTATGCTGAAAAAGCTGCAGCACGGAAATATATCTATTGCGATAATGATTATTACCGGATGTACATTAAACGCTATGCTCCGCAAACCCGCGTTAACATGAACATAAAAGGTGGTACCGATAAAGTTTCTTATTTTGTGAATGCTGCTTACCTTCATCAGGGTGGTAATTTAAACACCGAACCGAAATCGGTTTTAGGTTACGATCCTTCAACCCAGATGGATCGGTATAACTTTAGAGCCAACCTTGATTACAAGATTACCAAATCATTAAAGTCTTTCCTCAATATTGGCAGTTACATTGAGCAGGTGAATATGCCTTGTGCCGGAAGTTTGTATACTGATGATACCGCATGGATGATGAGTGACCTTATCCAAAAAGCACAGTCCATGCTACCGATTACTCCTGGTCCAACCACCATTAATGGATTTGGAGTCCCTGTCGGTAAAATGGTGGTTACAGACTATGTGGGTCGCACCGCATTCGAAATTATGAACCGTCGGGGGTATCGAAATGAAATCCGGTCGAACCTCAATACGACATTTGGATTGGATTGGGATTTGAGCAACCTGATCACCAAAGGTCTTAGCATGAAAGCCATGATCTCTTATGATGCCAAATCGACATCTGCTGAGCAGGGGTCTAAAACAGAACAACTTTATACGGCCAATATTGATTACAATACTGATCAGTTAAGCTATACGCTTTCGCGTTCGAGCGAGTCGTTGCTTAATATCACAAAGAGTGTCGATTCCAAATATAACATCAACATGCAAGGATCAATCAATTATCATCGTACGTTTCAAAAACACGATGTAAGTGGAATGGTTCTGGCACAACGCGACTATTGGGAAACAACCAGTGGTGAAATTCCTTACAATGTATTGGGAATATCAGGTCGTGCGGTTTACAGTTACGACAATCGCTATTTCGGCGAGTTTAACATGGGGTATAACGGATCGGAACAGTTTGCACCTGGCAAGCGTTTTGGCTTCTTCCCTGCTGCGTCGGTGGGCTGGCTTATCACCAATGAAGAATTTTTAAAAGACAATAAGGTTGTAAATAGCTTAAAGCTAAGAACTTCGTATGGGAGGGTTGGAAATGACAAGATTGGATCCTCTCGTTTCTTATACCAGGACAATATAACGGTTGGCACTGGAACCTATGGCAGTTTAGGAAATGGGAAAGGGATCTCTCAGGGTCTTTTAGGTAATCCTGACATCAGCTGGGAGGTTGCCATGAAACAGAATTACGGACTCGATTTTCAGTTTCTAAAATGTTTTAGTGGTTCATTTGACTATTTTATTGAAAACCGTTCTGATATTCTGATCTCTCGAGGAACCGTTCCGATCTTACAGGGAGTTTCGCTGTCGTATGTTCCAAAAGTAAACATGGGTAAAGTTGATAATCATGGCTATGAAATTGAGCTAAATTACAATAAGTCCATTTCAAAAGATTTGTTTGTATCGGCAAAAGGAAATTTCGGGTACAATAAAAATACAGTAAAATTTTATGATGAAGCCATTTACGATGAATCTTATGCCTACCGCTACCGGATAACGGGATATTCTCTGACACAGGCTTGGGGATACCGAATTGATTACAGTAATGGAAATGGCTATTTCAATTCGCAGGAAGAGTTGAATGAATATCAGAAAACAACAACTTATGGCTTTGGATCACCACGGGTGGGCGATTTTAAATACCTTGATTTAAACAAAGATGGAGTTATCAATGACAAAGACCAGGCTCCAATTGGATATTCAAACATTCCCCGTATCAATTATGGTTTTACCTTGTCAACAAACTATAAGGCTTTTGACTTTACAATATTTTTCCAGGGTGTTGGAAAATATTCGCAGAATTATCGTGCCCAAGGGGTATATGAAAATGCATATCAGGGAATTTACTATAAATATCAGCGAACTCCCTGGACGGCAGAGCGATATGCTAAGGGGGAGAAAATTACTTATCCGGCATTAAGTACTCAGGCAACAACGAATCACACAGCCAACAGCTTTTTTATTATGAATCGCTCGTTTACGCGCCTAAAGAATATTGAATTGGGGTACACTCTTCCCGAAGCGTTATTAAAAGTTTGGGGAATTAGCAAATTAAGAATTTATGGTAGTGCACAGAACCTCTTTACCTGGGATAAATTACGGATGAAACACCTTGATCCGGAGACCGACAATTCGATGGGCTATCCTGTGACTAAAATGCTAAACTTTGGTCTTAACGTCACTTTCTAACTTAAAATTAAGCTATTATGAAGATTAAATATTTTCTATTATCCTATGTGGTGACTATGTTCATGCTATGTTCCTGCGAGGATGCACTGAATACCGTACCGGAAGGTAAGATTTCTTATGACGAAATATTTGCTAACAACGATAAGGTGGGAGCATTTTTAAATACCTGCTATGCAACTATTCCGGCAAAGGGAGTGCGCTATTATTTCTGGAGTCGGGGACCAGTTGAATGGTGTGATGAAGCCTGGGATGCAGATGCTGAGGCTGAATCGAGTTTGATGTCAGGACGTATGTATAACGGGAGTGCTTCTGCCAGCCTTCACCCGATTACTGATATAAATTCGGATCAAGGGAACGGTAATTATTGGTCACGGTACTGGCAGGCAATCCGTAATTGTAGCTACTTTCTTTCGCGTATCGATGCGGCAACGGTGACTAATGAATCAGACCGAAACCTATGGAGAGCTGAAGCTCACTTGTTAAGGGCGTTTTACTATTCCGAATTATTAAAGTGGTTTGGAGCCTCTGTTCCTATTGAAGATTTACCTTATACTTTGACGGCTGATTATTCGACCTTAAAAAAGGAGAGCTTTTATACAGTAGTTCAGTTCATTATTAAAGATTGTGATGCTGCCCTTGCTACATCGGAACTCCCCTGGCGAATAACCCAAAATTCAGAAGCTGGACGTGTGAATAAAGCAATGGCCGAGGCTATTAAATCAAAAATGATTTTATTTGCAGCCAGCCCGCTTTATAACGGTGGCAATAACTATTGGGAAGAAGCATATACCATTAACAAAACCTCTTTGGCGAACCTTAGGACTCAGGGATATGCGCTTTATAACGCTGTGAATTATCCGGCAGTTTATCAGTCAACTATGTCTTTCTTCGGACCGAATAACGACATTCGTGCAGCCCTATACAACGAATATTTCACTAAAAGTATGGCTTATTCCTCTGATCCGGTTGACAAAGAAACACTCTATCAAAGCACTGCCTCACAAGGTAATATTTGGAACCTGGATGGAATAGGCGCTCAGGATGGTTACAAATCGGGTACTTGCCCGTCGCAGGAACTGGTTGATGCTTATGAAACTTCTGATGGGAAGCCAATTCTTGATTTGGAAAATCCTTATCTTGACGATAATCATTTACAACCAAATTACAATAAAGAGAATACCTTATATAATCCGAGCAATCCTTATGCAAACAGGGATCCTCGTTTTTATGCTTCTATCTACTATAACGGTTCAAAACGAAAATGCTATTGGAGCTTTTCCGAAACGACAGCATCGCCTGAAAATTATCCGGCAGCTAAAGGGAATCGTACCCGGATTATCGCCACTTATGATGGAGAACCTCAAACAGGTATTTCCTATTCGATACGAAAAGCAAGTAGAACAGGATATTACGAACGTAAGTTTTTGCATCCCAATTCGGGTAGCGACAATGTGGTTGCCGGAGCTGGCTGGAAATTTTTCCGCTTAGGCGAAGTTATACTCGATTTTGCAGAGGCTGCTGCAGAAGCGGGCCATTTAACAGAAGCCGAAGCCGCGGTAAACGAAATTAGAGCCAGGGTTGGAATGCCAAATATTCCCGCTGGCTTGTCTCAGGCACAAATGATCCTTCGTGTTCGTCACGAACGTCAGGTGGAGTTGGCTATGGAAGAAAACCGGTATTTTGATGTTCGTCGCTGGACTAAACCAGATGGTGACCTCGCAAAAACAGACCGTTGGATAACCGGGATGAAAATTACCCGGAATTCGAACGGAACATATTTGTACAACCGGATCAATGTGCGCGCTACTGAGCGTAAGTGTTATACCAATCCATACCTCTTTGTACCTATACCTGCCAGTGAAGCCAGTATACTGCTATCGGTTACCGGAAAAAATTGGCAAAATCCGGGGTGGTAATTGTTCATAAGATTATAGGAGATTTAAAGATAAATTTACGATGAGACATAAAATACCAAGCAAAATAGTATTCCTGTTTGCGTTCATGTTAGTTTGTTCCTTAGGTACAATACTTAACGCACAGAATCCATCAACTCTTATCTATGGAGTGGTTCAGGATGAATTTGGGAAACCGCTCTCTGGTGCAGTAGTGAAGTCAGATTATGGTGAAAACAAAGCCCTTACCAATGTCAATGGCGAATATAAATTAGCCCTTGATGATGGGAGCAAGTCCCTTATCTTCACGGCTCCTGGTTATAGTAAAAAAACTGCGGAAATTGGAGACAAAAGCCAGATAGATGTTCAACTTAAGTTGGGCGGGCATCATTCAGATGAAATTATCCAATTGGGCTATACCAGCCAATTGCGGAGCGAAATTTCAGGCGCAGTTGCTACTGTTAGTGGAAAAGAGCTTGAAAAGTCGCCAATTGCCAACCTTTCTCAATCTTTTGCAGGCCGTCTTTCTGGATTGACTACTCAGGAAACCTTTTCGGAACCATCCAGAGTATCTACAAGTTTATATATACGGGGAATTTCTGCGGCAAGAACATCAACCCCTGTTGTTGTTATCGATGGGATGGTTTGTGCTTATAATCCGGCACAAACATTGGAGTATATCAGCCCTGGTGAAATTGAATCGGTTTCGATCCTTAAAGATGCTTCAACTGAAGCCATATATGGCATTCAGGGGGCAAACGGATTGATCGTTATTACAACAAAACGTGGGCAACAAGGCGATTTGAAGATTCGCACACGTGTCGATCAATCGGTTGAGCAGGTTACCACCAAACCGACCATGTATGGTTCTGCCGAATATGCAACCATGAGAAATCAAGCTGCTTCCAATGATGGGAAAGGACTGAATTATTTTTATACCGATGATGAGATAGCCAAATTCAGTTCGGGTGAAAACAGGAACCTCTATCCCAACAACAACTGGTACGACATGTACATGAAAGATTTCACCACACAGCAACGTGTTGGCATTGATGCAAGCGGGGGTAATGAACAGGTTCAGTTTTATTCAAATGTTAATGTTATGCACCAGGGGGGAATGTTTAAGACAGACCAAACAAAGTATAACCCGAATGGAAATGATATGTGGGTAAATTATCGCTCGAATGTGGATATGAAGTTGAACCGGTATCTGAAGGCTTTTGTCCATCTAAGCGGAAATATTAAACGCGAACGTACCAGTGGAACTGATATTAATACCGTGTACGGTAGTATATTCCAGCTTCCTCCAACCATGTATGGCCCGGTAACTCCCAGAATTGTTGATGCTGCAGGAACGGTTCTGGCTGAAGGTGGTGATGTAATTACTTCGGATGTTGTGAGTTCACCGACTTACGGATTGCTAAACCGTACCGGTTATATCCGGCATACAGTGACGAACATCAACTCTCATGTGGGATTGGATCTGGATATGAGCTTCCTGACCAAGGGGTTGAACCTGACGGGTATGTTTGCATATCAGACCAACTCGGTGGGACATTTGAATACAACTCAGGATTATGAACGTTACCAACGGTCAGCCTTGAAGGATACGCTTTTTTTTGCAAAAAAAGGTTCGAACATCAATTCTACTTTAGCATACGCTAAAACTCACTCCTTTTATTACCACCTGTCGTATAAAACAGCAATGAACTATAACCGCACGTTTGGTTTGCACAAAGTCGGTGGTATGGCTTATATGTTTTATCAGAGTTTGACAAAAACAGCTACTACTTCTCCAGAATGCCTTCCTTACAATCGGTTTAGTTCGGGCTTTGAAATTTCTTATGGTTACGACAACCGGTACTTGCTTAAGTTTGATTTAGGTTATTCCGGATCGGAACAATATGCGAGAGGAAGCCGCTACCTAGCAACTCCTGCTATTTCTGGAGCATGGGTAGCTTCAAACGAGGCATTCATGAAAAACCTGAAATGGCTCAGTAATTTAAAGTTAAGGGCTTCTTATGGAAAGACAGGGAATGACCAAAGTGGGTTGAGCCGTTATTCTTATCTGGACAATGTAACTGTTGATAGTGGCGGAAACATTTCTTCTCTTCAATATACAATCACCGAGGGACAGGTGGCCAATCCATATATTCAGGCTGAAGTATCTAAAAAACAAAATTATGGAATTGACTTAGGTTTGTTTAATTCACTTTCTGTTTCGTTTGATGTATTTAAAGAACGCATGGATAATATGGTGGTGTCGGCAATCTCTACGGTTCCGCTTTATCAGGGTGTAATTCTGTCGAATTATCCGGATATAAACAGTGGTTCTTTTGAAAACAAAGGTTACGATATTACAGCCAACTATACCAAGGCAATCAATAAAAATCTAGCTGTTTCTATTGGAGGAATGTTCAGCTATGTTAAAAATACGATCATTGATAAAAGGGAAGCGTTGAAAGATGAAGACTATGCCTACCGGAAATGGCAAGAAGGGTATTCTTATGGTCAAAATTTCGGCTATTTAGTCGATTACAGTAATGGAAACGGTTTCTTTAATTCGAAAGATGAGATAACCAACAGCAACCTGACCTATAGCTTTGGCACTCCTCGTGTTGGCGATCTTAAATATAGAGACTTAAACAATGATGGTAAAATTGATGTAAAAGACAAGGCCCCAATTGGCACAGGAACTATACCTCGAATGACTTATGCTCTTTCTGGAGGTTTGACATATAAATCGTTTGATTTTAGCTTCTTGTTTCAGGGTGCAGGCACTTATTCTTCAATTTATAGTGGAATTGGTGTTTATGAAACCTCAAACAGTGGGGTGTTTGGAGCATTGCATCAGAATGCATGGACACAGGAACGGTATGATAATGGCGAAAAAATTACAGCTCCTGCTCTTTCCTTAACGACATCGACCAGTCATCAAACCAGTGATTACTATAATTATGACAGATCCTATATCCGTCTTAAAAACCTTGAGATCGGATATTCGTTACCTTCATACATGACTAAAGCTATTTCGGCTGATAAAGTAAGATTTGTGCTTAGTGGTCAGAATTTGTTAACCTGGGACAAGATGAAATCGAAGGATTTTGGTCCGGAGGGAACTTATTCTTCAATTCCCGTTTACCGGGTGTTCAACATAGGGGTAAGTCTGGAGTTCTAATGAATTCAGACATTTATTAATCTGAAATATTACTAGATATGAAAAAATATATAATTATATTATTTGTCTTGGTTGCTTCGGGTCTTTTCTTTTCCTGCAATGATAAACTTGATTTGCAAATGGATGGCCGAATAACGATGGATCAGGTATTCAACGATTATAACCGTACAAGGGGTTATTTGAATTCTTGTTATGGCTATTGTCCTGCACCTGGAATAGAACGGTCTTCTTATACGGATGAAGCAGAAGATGCCGATGACATGGTTGCTGGTTCAGCTTTTTCTATGTGGTATGCAGGAAGTTTGACTGCATCCAATTATGCCTCTTATTCTGCGGATGGAGGTCCATGGGGAAGCCTTTATCAAGGAATCCGGAAGTGTAATGTCTTCTTGAAAAAAATCAGAACTTCAACGGCAGAAACTACTGACGATGAAAAAGCAGGTTGGACCGCTCAGGCACATACCTTACGTGCACTTTATTATTTGCAGTTAGCCAAACGATATGGTGGTGTGCCTATTTTCACCGAACCGGTTGAAACTAATCATGATTTTTCAAGAGATAAATGTGCTAAATTTTCGGATGTGGTTAAGTTGATTCTAGCCGATTGTGATTCTGCCTTAATGGCTCCTGCTACAAGCACCGGTTTTCCTTGGGAAATTTATGAAAATCAGAATGGAATTATGACTCGGGCGATTCCATATTCAATTAAATCTCAGGCAATAACTTATGCTGCAAGCCCATTGTGGTCTGATGGAACCTATACCTGGGCTGATGCAACAGCTATTAATAAAGAGTCTTTGTATCAATGTTTGACACATGATTACAAGCTTTTTAACAATACTCCTGTAGCTAATGCTGCTCAAAATGCCTATACGCTTTACTTCATTACTAGTTCAAATGATCTTCGGGCCGTTGATAAGGAAACGATTTATCAGCGAGGTGGTACTTTAGCTGTATGGCAAAATGCAGGGCTTCCAATAACCGGAGGGATGAGTAATTCCGGGCAATGCCCGACTCAGGATCTGGTTGATAGTTATGAAATGGCTAACGGAGAAGCTCCTATTACCGGTTATGCTGATGGTGACCACTTGAATCCAATTATTAATCCGGCTTCCGGTTATGATCCGGCAAATCCTTATGTAGGTCGCGATCCTCGGTTTTATGGTACTGTTTATTATAATGGATCCCCCAAGAGTCTGATAGCACCAGTATCGCGTGATGATATTTATAATCTTGATTTTATTACAACCTCTAGTGTGACGCAGCTTACAATAAGTAAAAATAGTGCTGGTTATTATGATATAGTAACTACAGGAACGGATCCTCACATTAATCTTACACCATTGACTTCCAGTTTAAATTCGCCTCCTTCTGTTACATTTACTTTCGAATATACCAGTTCGGCTAACGTCAGTCCTCAGCTCTTTTTTGGACCTTCAATTACTCAAGCCCGTTCGACAAGTCCTGCGGTTATACCAGCCTCCAGTGATTGGAGTACCTATTCTGTTGATATATCGACCATTGTTGGAACATGTAACTGGGGAAACGTGGGAGACAATATCCGCTTCGATTTGGGTGGTATTTCGGGGGTTAAGATGAAGATGAAAAATCTGAAAATTAGAGTGAAAAGTGCTCCAAATACCATTGAAACCTTTGCCGGTGGTAATTGTGGTATCTCGGAAACCAGCCGTACCAATACCCGCACGGGATATTACCTGCGCAAATACAACAACTACAAATCGGCATTAAGCAATAATGCTGATGGTGCAGTTCGTTTATTCCGTTTGGCTGAGCTTTACCTGAACTTTGCTGAATCTGCTTACCAGTCGAATGGACCTGATGCTGTAATTTCATTGGGTGCAAGTCTTTCGATGAGTGCACGTGATGCAGTTAATGCGATTCGTGCCAGAGCCGGGATGCCTAATTTCCCTGCCGGAATGACGAAAGATGCCTTTGAGAAAAAATACCGTAACGAACGTCGTGTTGAGTTAGCGTTTGAAGAACATCGTTTCTTTGATGTGCGTCGTTGGAAAATTCTGAGCGAAACAGATAAACAGGTTACCGGAATGAAAATAACCAAAGATGCTTTGAATAATCTATCTTATACTCGAATAAAATTACCAAGAAATTGTTCTTCGGATAAATATTTAATGTATCCAATAGAACAATCAGAGGTTGATAAGATTACTGGTGCTACTGGCGTTAATTGGCAAAATCCGGGATGGTAGAATTTGCAATGATCCCTGAATTTGATATTCTTGTTATTTAAACGGCTATATTTAACCAATCATAATTGTTGGGCCTTCGGAACTTGTTTTTGAAGGCCCATTTTTTTAGTTTTATTCGTATGGTTGACTATGCCTCGATAAATATTGGAATAGAAAACATACCTGCACCTGGTTGCCGAAAATACATTGATTACTACCAGATAGTGCGGGATGGAAATACTATCGTTTTATTGTTTCTTCGGAATGATATGGCAAGACTGAATATTGACATGAAATTACATGATTTGTAGTGAATTGTATAATGAAATGATAACCTAATTAACTAACCCATGAATAAATTAATCTTTTTAGTAACCTGTTTTTTTATCGCCTCTTTCTGTGAAAATCCTGGATTTGGACAAAGTATAAAAACACTTATTCCACAACCTGTTGAGGCGAAAAATTTATCGGGAACATTTTCTATATTTTCAAAAATAAAAATTACTATTCCGGCTGGGAATAAAGAAATTCAGGAAGTTGCAGATTTGTTCTCAGCTCAGTTGGCTTCACAAATCGGTCAGAAACTGGAAATTAGTGAAGCTAAAGCAAAGCAGTCAATTGTTTTTAATTTGAATGCTACCACAAATTCCCGACTGGGAAATGAAGGCTACCTGCTGAATGTTACCACTCAAAATATTACTATTTCGGCCAATAAGCCAGCAGGTTTATTTTATGGTGCCCAAACCCTTTTGCAATTGATTCCTCCGGTGAAGGCTGAAGGTCCGGTGGCGGTAGAATGTACCGAAATGACCGACTATCCTCGTTTTGGCTGGAGGGGATTGATGCTTGATGTCAGTCGCCATTTTTTTACAAAAGATGAAGTGAAACGCTTTATCGACCAGATGGTGAAATACAAATACAATGTTTTTCACTGGCATTTAACCGACGATAATGGCTGGCGTGTTGAGATTAAGGCATATCCAAAACTAACCAGTGTAGGAGCATGGAGTGTGGCTCGTTCAGGTCGTTATGGTGGTTTTGCCCCCGAAGAAGAAGGCGAACCTGCCACTTATGGCGGTTTCTATACTCAGGATGACGTTCGTGAAATTGTGAAATATGCGGCCGATCGGTTTGTTACCATTGTTCCGGAAGTCGATGTTCCGGCACACAGCAAAGCTGTTCTGGCTGCTTATCCCGAAGTTTCATGTTCCGGAAAGCCAACGACTGTTTCTGCCGGCACCAACAACGGAATTGGCGAGAATGTGTTTTGTGTTGGCAATGAGCAGAACTTTAAAATGCTGGATGTGATCTTTGGAGAGTTGGCTTCTCTTTTCCCCGGTGACTATATTCATGTGGGAGGCGATGAGGCTAATCGCGAGTTTTGGAAAGGTTGCCCCAAATGTCAGCATCGGATGAAAGAAGAAAATTTGAAAGATCTGCCCGAATTGCAAAGTTATTTTTCCCGAAGGGTTGGTAAGATTGTAGCATCGAAAGGGAAAAAGATGATTGGCTGGGATGAAATCTTGGAAGGTGGATTGGCTTCTGAAGCTTCGGTCATGTCGTGGAGAGGTATTGATGGAGCTATTGCTGCTGCAAAAGCAGGACATACAGCTGTTATGTCACCTACTTCGTTTTGTTATTTCGATTACCTGCAAGGCGAAAAAAATATCGAACGAAATTCATTTGGCTACCTGCGGGCTAAACGGGTGTACGAGTTCGAGCCGGTTCCCGATGGTGTCGATCCTAAGTTTATCTTAGGAGCTCAGGGAAATGTATGGGGCGAGTTTATTCCCAATTACCGTCGGGTGGAGTATATGACCTGGCCACGAGCTCTGGTTCTTGCCGAAATAGCATGGTCTCCAAAATCGGATCGTAACTGGGACGAGTTTGTGCCACGAATGGAAGCTCAGTTTCCACGATTTGATCAGGCTGAAGTGAATTATGCTACCAGCATCTACGATCCGGAGATTGCAATGGTGAAATCTCCGGAAGGGGATTTGAGGATTGCCTTTACGCCTGAAATATCCGGTCTGGATATTTATTACACATTCGATTGTACATTCCCTGATAAATTCTCGGCAAAATACGATGGTACTCCAATTAAAACGCCAAAAGGTTCATCTGAAATCTGGGCAATTACTTATCGGAATGGCAAACCCATAGGCCGTTTGCTGGTCATTACCTTTGATGAACTGAAAGCCCGGATGTAATTTATGTTTAGTGGTATGACTGCTATTTTCTTGAATTCGAAGATATAGTAGTCATACCAGATAGTGCGGGATGGAAAAATCATGAGTTTATATTTTCTTCGATGATAATACTAAACCAACAAAACCAATTAACCATGAATAAATTAGTTGCCAGTCTGTTTTTTTTGCTGATGATCGTTCAGTTTACCAGTTCCCCTGTTCAGGCGCAGGATGCCAAAGAAATATCTGCTGCTGATATTTCCATGATTAAGGAAATCGCAGCGCTTCGGAATGATTTATCGGTTGCCCGTTCGGTAAGGCTGGAACATCTGACCATTGAGAATCAAACGAAGGCAGCATGGATTATTGAAGAACTGTTAAACCGAACGGAACAAAAGATTTGTGGTACGCTGAAATCTTTAAGTAAAAGTGAATTCGATTGGGGAACCTACGATTCTTCGGAAGCAATGCTTGCACAGGCAAAGGGCTTCCTGCAAACATTGAAAGAAGGAAAAGATCCGTTTGAAGGAAAATTTGCTGAACCTGGTGGATATGTTACCGATCATGCTTTTGTGAAAAAGGATGGGAGATACCATGTTTTTTATATTCGGGGAATTGCAGCAACCGATTGGCCTGCCTATCATCTGTTTAACTTTGGTCATGCTGTTAGTCCCGATTTAAAGAATTGGAAAATTGAAAAGCCTGTTTTGCAATGTCCTGAAATCGGACCTGATGTCTTTCAGGTTTGGGCTCCTTATATTCTGAAGCGTAAGGGTACTTACTATATGTTTTATGCAGGAGTGAACCCCAATGTTTGTCAGTCGATTTGTTTGGCAAGGTCCAAAGACCTGTATAACTGGACGCGGGATGAGAAAAATCCAGTTGTTATTTCCGGTTCCTGGGCTGATGGAGTGTATAATCAAAGCACGTGGTCCGATTGCCGGGATCCAATGATCTTAAAAGATGGCCGTACGTATTACCTCTATTATACTTCAATGAGGATGAACCCGGAAACCCATAAGCCTGAATCATGTGTTGGAATTTCGAGTTCACGCGATTTGCTTCGATGGAAAGATGAAGGTTTTATCCGGATCGAACATAGTTTGGATATCCCACCAGAGTCACCGTTTGTAGTTAAGCGTAAAGGGATTTATTATTTGGTATATACCAATTACCGTCACGGAATTGTTTATCTGACCAGCAACAATCCGGTGAAAGGATGGAAAGAAGCTCCTGAGGATAAAATGAGCATCATAAACGGAGTCTCAGCAACCGAGATTTTGAAGGTCGGAAAACAGTGGCAAATTTCATTAATCTCTCATCAAAAAAACGGACTGCATTTTTTAGAGTTTAGAAATCTGAGCTGGGATAAGGATGGGGCAATGACAGTAAAACCTCTTGATAATTGAACCCGCAATGGATTTGTAAATCGAGTAACCTATAGAAAATGAATAAAATAAACAAAATCCTGATTTTTCTGCTGATGATCGGTGGATGCCTGGGCATCTCCTGGAAAGATAAGAATCCTGCATCCGAAAATTTGGATCGGAATAAATGGATCAGCAATTGTTCACCGGTTTTAACCGACGATGCATCCATGTACGGGATTCATCCTGCTCCTTTGTTTCGCCGGGAATTTGTCGTTGAGGCTGGTAAAATCCGCAAAGCAACGCTTTCGATTACAGCGGCTGGCTATTATAAGGCAAACTTAAACGGTGAACGCATCGGTGATATTTATCTCGATCCGGCCTGGACCACTTTTAGTAAACGGATATACTTTACCAAATACGATTTGACCAGCAGCTTAAAGAAAGGTGTCAATTGTCTGGGGGTAACGCTGGGGAATGGATTCTATAATCCGCTGCCTTTACGTTTATGGGGCGATAAAAACTTGCGAAATGCTCTTCCAACCGGCATTCCTACTTTTACAGCGCGATTGGTGGTGGAATATGTGAATGGTATAACAACCGAAATCTCAACTGATGATAGATGGAAATTTACCTCTGGGCCGGTATTGAAAAACAATGTGTATATCGGCGAATGGTACGATGCTCGGAAGGAACTTTCAGGATGGGATAAACCGGGATACAACGATTTGGCATGGGAAAAAGCCTGTATTCTGAATTCTCCGACGGCTAAGCTTCAAGCCTGCTTTTTCCCTCCGGTAAAGATATCAGACCGATTTTCTCCGGTAAAAATTTCATTGCCGTCGTCAGGTATTTATCTGGCCGATATGGGAACAAACTTTGCCGGAATCTATAAAATCAGGATGAAAGGAAATGTTGGTGATACGATTACTCTTCGGTTTGGAGAACGTATTTATGATAATGGTAGTCTAAATCCAATGACTACGGCTTGCGGACAAATCAAAGGCAAAGGAGTTGGTGGCCCGGGTGCGCCCGACATTGCCTGGCAAACCGACACCTATGTGTTCGGAAAAACCGGAGAGGTCTGGTATTCGCCCGATTTCACTTTTCATACATTCCGCTATCTGGAAATCAAAGGTTTGAATTATGAACCTAAACCTGCCGATATTCAGGGAATGGCTTTGAATTCGGCTGTTGAAGAATGTAATCATTTTGAATGTTCTTCGGAGCTGTTGAATTCAATTCAGAAAATAGCTACCCGCACTTTTAAAGCCAATCTGGTCAGTGTTCAGTCGGACTGCCCCGGACGCGAACGTTTTGGCTATGGTGGCGATATCAACGCGGTTTCCGAATCGTTTATCTGTAATTTTAATATGCACGGATTCTACCGGAAAACCATTTACGACTGGGTGGATGCTATGAATGATTCCATCTTCATTGATACTGCTCCGTATGTTGGGATTAAATTTTGTGGAATAAGCTGGGAATCTGCTTTTTTAATGCTTCAGAACGATCTTTTGGTCTATTATGGCGATACCGATATTGTCAGGGAAATGTATTATCTCGATTTGAAGTGGATGCAAAAAGTGGCTCGTCTTCATCCGGAGTTCATGGTTGAAAAAGGGCTGGGCGATCATGAGTCGCTGACTCCGGTTCCTGTTCGGGTTACCGGTACCGGTCATTATCTGAAAGCTGCCGGAATCATGAAGCGATTTGCTGCATTAATGGGCGATGGTGCCAATGAAAAGAAATTTGCACAATTGGAATCAACGCTCCGTGAAAAAATGCAGAAGGAGTTGTGGAATGTTTCGGATGGTCGCAATGAAAAACTAAACAAACAAACCTTGTTTTCGTCGTTGCTGTATGCTGGTGTAATTCCTGAAAATGAAAAGTCAGCGGCAGTCGATTCATTGCTGATGTCGATTAAAAAGGGAGTCAATAATCACTTTACCACTGGAATTTTTGGCACCAAATATATTTTGGAAGCTTTGTCGCAGAGTGGATTGACTCAGCAGGTTTTTGATGTGGTGAATAGTCGTGAATATCCGGGCTGGGGATTTATGATTGATCGTGGGGCTACGACCTTGTGGGAAACCTGGAAAGAGAGCGATAATACCTATTCGAATTGTCATCCGATGTTTGGAAGTATTTCTGAATGGTTTTACCGTTGGCTTGGAGGTATTCGTCCGGATATGAATCATCCTGGATTCCGGAAGTTTTACCTGGAACCACAGACGCCGGAAGGCTTAACGTATGTGAAAACATCGTACCAAACGCCATTCGGATACATTCGTTCCAATTGGGAAAAAACACCTTCCGGAGAAACAAAATATACGATCTCGGTTCCGAAAGGAACAATTGCGATGCTTCGGATAGCTGCAAAAGATAAATCAGTTGAAATTCGTTGCGGTTCAAAAAGAGAGAATCCGGGAACAGCAGATTATTCCAATGGCTACCTGATGAAAGAACTGGCAGCTGGTGAATATGTGATTACCCGAAAGTAGTCTTATTAATGTTGAAAGATACTGAGTACAAAACAACTGGGTTTGTCTTTACTAAATAGAACAATATCTGATATTAATCAGATGAATCAGACAGAAATTAGCGTAGAACATGAAAATAAATAGAATTCTTATATCTGGCTTGAATTTTAACGTTTGGAGTCAGTTTCCCCGTTTACGATTTGGAAGCATACTCCTGGCTCTTTCTTTTGCATCCTGTGTTCAGGCCGATACTTTACCGGGTAAGACACTTCAACCTGTTCGTTTCGATCAGGTATCTGTAACAGGGGAATTGTATCAACGGGCGATGAAAAACTTTGACCGTTTGGAGACTGATATTTACTATCCTGAAAATGTTTTCCCCAAACAACATCATCCCAGTTCTGCCGGATGGCCCGGAGATAAGGAAGGACGCACTATGTTGGGTCTGGTGCTTGAAGCGCAGGCAACCCATCGGACACCGAAATACTTAGCGGAGATGATTCGTATTCTTCCGGAGAAATTGAATAAAAAAGGTTATCTGGGACCTGTTCAGGGCGATACCATTGATGAGCAGCAACTTTCGGGACACGGCTGGTTGTTGCGTGCATTGTGCGAATATTACCAATGGAAGAAAGATCCGAAGGTGAAGGCCTATATCCGGGGAATTATCGATAATCTGGCTTTACCAACGAAAGGACATCACCGGAATTACCCGATTAATCCGGCTGAACGTGTTGCCGGAAAAGGTGAAATGTCGGGTTCTTCGGCCAATGTGGTGAATGGTTGGAAATTGTCAACTGATGTGGGCTGTGATTTCATTTTTATGGATGGCGTGGTGCAGGCATACGGGTTGTTCCCTTCCAAAGAAGAAAAGTCGTTGATTGATGAGATGATGGCTCGTTTCCTGGAAATGGATTTGGTTGGAATGAAAGCCCAGACTCATGCAACGCTTACCGGTTTGCGTGCAGCCTTGAGGTATTTTGAAATAACCGGACGAAAAGATTTGTTGCCTGAAGTGGAGAAGCGGTATAAGTTGTATCGGGAACAGGCTATGACGGAGAATTACGAGAATTACAACTGGTTTGAGCGTCCGGAATGGACTGAACCTTGTGCAATTGTTGATTCGTATTTGGTTGCAATGCAGTTATGGCAATATACACAGCATCCGGTCTATCTTGAAGATGCCCAGCACATTTATTACAATGCAATAGGGCTCACTCAGCGGGCCAATGGCGGATTCGGCTGTGATAATTGTCCCGGTCCGAAAGAAAATACCGTTTCCGTAAAAGCCAACGAAGCCTTTTGGTGTTGTACCATGCGGGGTGGCGAAGGACTGGCAAAAGCTGTTCAGTACAGTTATTTTTCCTTCGGTGACACTTTGCTGGTTCCTTCGTTCAATTCAGGCTCTCTTAAGCTAAAAATGAATGGCTCGCAGTTCACTTTGGGGCAACAGACCGCTTATCCTTTCGATAACAAAGTGAATTTTAAAATCGAAAGACTGGCAAAACCAATGATTTTGAATCTGAAACTTTTTGTTCCTGACTGGATACAGAATCCGGTGCTTATGATTAATCATAAATCGGTTCTCTTTCAGGTTAAAAAACAGTTTGTGGTTATCTCGGTTAACGTTCAGTCGGGCGATGTGATCGACTATTCCTTTGCAATGAAATCCGGAATTGAAGGTCTGGCTAATCGATTGCATACCAAGGCCGGAGATGTTCGGTTGTTCTATGGTCCTTTATTACTGGGGTATCAGGGAGACACCGAAATAACAATTCCCAAAAATGTAACAGTTGTAAAAGATAGTTCCAACGGGTTTCAACTCAAAGGAACTGATTATGTGTTGTCACCGGTTTACCATCTGATGGATGCAAAGGTTTGTCAGGGCGAATACCGTAAGCAGATTTTATTTAAGCAGACATTGAAGTAATAAAATAGTAAATAACGACCAATGAAAACCGGATTCTCTAAGCAATCATCAGTTCTTTTTTCTACTGTCTTTTTGATGGTCATTTTTTCGTTCTTTTCGTGTAAAGAGAAGGAATCCGGGCCTGAGGTGATTGTAAAACCACCAACTCCGACAGTTGCGTACATGAAGTTCCAAATGGCTTCGGTAAACCAGCTTCAGATTACGCAGAAAACAACTTATCAATATGAGCTTACGACTACCGGTACCGATCCCTATTTATCGATGGAGCCACTGACTTCGGCAAATTCATCCGATCAGCTGGTTTTTACGTTCGACTATCAAAGTAACAAGGACATCAGTAGTCTGCAGGTTTTCTTTGGTTTACCAGTTACCGAAGAACGTTCTTACAAAACAGGAACTATCACAGCAGCTTCAGGCTGGACAACCTATTCGGTTGATCTGGGCGATTACATCAAAAAGTTTAGCTGGGGAACTTCCGGTAATTTCTTGCGTCTCGATTTTGGAAACGAATCAGGAGTTGTAATCCAGATAAGGAATATACAGTTTCGGGTTCGGAATGCCGCAGAAGCTGCACTGGCAAAAGCTCGTGAAGATCAGGCTGCTTCCGATCTTCTGCTCGAAACAAATATCAAAAAATATCTGGCAGCAAGCTATGCTTCTCAGATTACCGAAGTTAAAGTAGGAACCTCTGCGGTTACCATAAAAGGGACTTATTCCGGAGATGGAAAATTTGGGGTGGCTGAAGTGATGCCGTGCGATCATTTGACGCAAATCACTAAATTTCAGAATGTAACCGCTTTAAGTAATTCTTCTTTTTCTATCGATATTGACCGGTTTGTCGTTCGCGATGGATTTAAATATGACCGGGCTTTATCGAAATGGGTAATTGCAAAAATTGGAACGACCGACGAGATTGTTTCTCATGCCCGCTATGCTGATGCTATTACCGCAAGCCAATCGATGACGGCGCAGAAACCTGCCGGACGAAAGGGGCTGGGAGGATATGCTGTAAGCCGTGGTTTTCAGACTGATTTAACCGACTTGCAGATTACCAGTGCAACCGTAAATATAGCCTTTACCGAATTTATGTATTCGCAGTCACGATCCAATGCAATAGCATATACCTATGGAGATAAAACGTATTATTTTGATCAGGCAAGGGTCGAAGCTCTGGATAAAACCTTACAGGCGGCTCAGGTGAAAAACATTGTTGTGGCTGCTATCATTCTGGTACAGAAAGCTACTCAATGCGTTGATCCTGAAATCGGGAAATTACTTCAGCATCCCAATTATACTCCCGATGGAATTTACACCATGCCGAATATGACTCCCGCAGCAAGTCTCAATTGTTATGCAGCAGCACTCGATTTTTTGGCTAGTCGCTATTGTCGGAGTGATAATGCCTATGGTCGGATTCATCACTGGATTATGCACAATGAAGTGGATGCCGGACTTACCTGGACCAATATGGGCGACAAACCTATGACGGTTTATATGGATACTTATATCAAGTCGATGCGTTTATGCTACAACATTGCCCGAAAATATGATTCGAACAGCGAAGTGTTTGGATCGTTTACCCACTCCTGGACCAAAGTAGTTGGCTCGTATGCAACTAAAGATATGCTGAAAAATTTACAGGATTACACCAATGCAGAAGGCGATTTTCAATGGGGACTTGCTTATCATCCATACCCTCAGAGCTTGCTGGAGCCGAAAACCTGGAATGATACCGAAGCTACCTATAGTATGAATTCGCCCCTGGTAACATTCAAAAATCTGGAAGTACTGGATAACTGGATTAAACAATCTTCCAATAAATACAAAGGAACGATAAAACGGACCTTGTGGCTTTCGGAAAACGGGACGAATTCTCCAACTTATAGTGATAAGGATTTAAAAGAACAGGCGGCAGGATTTGCTTATACCTGGAAAAAGCTGAAGACTCTCGATGGAATCGATGCTTTTCAATGGCATAACTGGATCGATAACCGACTGGAAGATGGCTTGCGGATCGGATTACGCCGTTTCCCAGATGATACAACAGACCCTGGAGGTCGAAAACCGGTCTGGTATGTTTATCAGGCTGCCGGGACCGATCAGGAAGATGCTGTTTTTGAACCGTATAAGTCGATTGTCGGAATTAGTAACTGGAGTGAAGTAATACATACGGTTCAATAAATCAACTCATGATTATGAAGACAACATTTTTGATAACCGCATTAATTATTCTTTTGACATCCTCGATTTTCGGGAATGATGGAGTTTATCTGAATCGGGGAGGCTTATTTTATCCGGTCAAAGAGACCAAAATATCTTTGGTCAAAGAGAATCTTTCCTTTACTATTCACGATAAAGTTGCTCAGGTTGACATTCAATTTGAGTTCAATAATCCGGAACCCGAAGAACGGAAGGTACTGGTAGGGTTTCAAGCACCAACAGCAGTAGGCGATGTATCTGATGAAATCAGCAATAAAAACCAGATTTCAAACTTCATGATTTTAAAAGACGGAGTAATCCTGCCTTATCAATTAAAAGCTGCCGATTGTGCCGATTGTAAACCGAAAGACCTGCAGGAGTTCCATTTTTCACAAGGAACGACTGGAGTATTTGTTTACCTGTTTGAAGTGACATTTAAACCTGGCATAAACAGGATCAACCACAGCTATTCGTTTCCGGCCAGCAGGAATGTGGCATTCGATCAAATCTATAATTACATTCTGACGACCGGTGCAAAATGGGCTAATGGGAAGATTAACGATTTGACCCTCAGTGTTGATATGGGAACTAACAACTATTTCTATGTGCATGACATATTTGGAAGCAAGGCCAAATGGTCCGTCATTGGTGTAGGAAAAGTTACCAATCAGAAATTCACTCATTTTGATATCGATTCTTGCCGAATGGTTAGAGTGCTTTCGGGGCGGTTACAGATTGAGGTCAAGGATTTTTCTCCAACAAAAAATATAGAATTCGGGATCATTAGTGAAGATTCATTTATAAACATGACAACCGACTTTGCTTCAATTAAAAGTGGTAAAGTTTTGGAGTTGGGGCGGCTCTCTCTAAGTCCAACCCGTATATATTCTCCGGAAGAATTACATTTACTCCGAAATACAATTTATGCCCAGTACGGTTATGTCTTTAAGGATAAGAATTTACGTGACTACTTTTCTCAATTTGAATGGTACATGCCGGATCCAAATTTATCGCTGAAACAAATCGTATTAACTGAAAAAGAAAAGGCTTTCGTTGACGAAATATTGAAGAAAGAAAAAAAATAGCGAGGATTTAGAAAATGAGGATAATGAATCGTTTAACAACAAAGAACACGAACCCAACTAAACAAATAAACCATGACCAACCAAAATCGATTAAAAACAATTGTAGCGGTAGCAGCTGTTTGCTTCGGAATCGGGCAAATCAAGGCCCAACCTGTTGTTAGCGATCAGTGGGCAGCAACCGATGCTCTTGGCCGAAAAGTGCGTGAATACCGCGATGTCGGAGATAAAAAGAAAGACAAATTTGTCGCTATCTTTTATTGGACCTGGCATCAGGGTAACGACGATAAAACGTATCCGGTAAAAAACATTACCGAAATTGTACGGAAATATCCCGAAGCCATGAAAGATTATCATCATCCGGCCTGGGGCGACAAGCAACCCGGTTTTTTCTTCTGGGAGCAACCGCTACTCGGATATTACAAAACCACCGATCCCTGGGTGTTGCGCAAACATGCCGAAATGCTGGCCGATGCCGGTGTTGATGCTGTTTTCTTTGATTGTACCAATGGTGATATCACCTGGAAAGATTCGTACGAAGCATTGCTGAAAACCTGGGATCAGGCACAAAAAGATGGGGTGAATACTCCTAAGATTGCCTATATGCTGCCATTTGGTCCAGCTCCACATTCTCTGGCTTCACTTCGTCAGTTATACCGCGATGTGTATAAACCAGGTCGATACAAAAATCTTTGGTTTTTCTGGAAAGGTAAACCCTGTATTATGGGCTACCCCGATAATCTGACTGACTCTGCTGAAGATAAAGAGATTGCTGCTTTTTTCACCTTCCGTCCCGGACAGCCCGACTATGTGAATGGGCCAACGCGTAATGACCAATGGGGATGGCTCGAAGATTATCCGCAACATGGTTATGTGAAAGGTGCCGATGGTAAATTTGAACAAGTTACAGTGGGCATTGCCCAGAATGCCAGTCCTGAAACAAAAGGACATTGCAGTGCATTTAATTTGCCCGGATCTTATGGTCGTAGTTTCACCAAACGAAATGGATTCGATCCGCGGGTCGATGGCTATCTTTATGGATGGAATTTCAGTGAACAGTGGGATCGTGCATTTGAACTCGATCCGGAACTGGTTTTTGTAACTGGCTGGAACGAATACACTGCAGGACAATGGTTGCCCAAAGATAGCTGGACTGGAAAACCGTTCTCGTTTGTAGATCAGTTTGATTGGGAACATAGCCGGGATATCGAACCCAACAAAGGCTGGGGCGATAAGGGTGATGTTTATTACCTTCAGCTGACCGATAGGATTCGCAAATTTAAAGGGATGACAGCTCCGGAAAAGGCTTCGGCAGCTAAATCCATCAAAATAGGAAAAGCGGATGATTGGGCAAGTGTTGCTCCATTATTCAAACATTACAAAGGAAATACGATGCATCGCGACCATGAAGGCCGTTATGACCAGTATTACCGAAACAATACCGGACGAAACGATATTGTTGGAGCGAAAGTAGCCCGTGATGCTGAAAAGGTTTATTTCTATGTGGAAACAGCGGATGCTCTAACTGCACCTTCAGATCGCAACTGGATGATGCTTTTCATTGATGCTGACCGCGATAAATCGACCGGCTGGAATGGCTATGATTTCATCGTGAACCGGGTAAGTCCTCAGGGCGGAAAAGTTGTTGTTGAAAAGAACGTTGGCAATCGCTGGGAATGGGAAAAAGTGGCTACTCCCCGGTTTGCAGTAAATAGCAATAAACTGGAGCTTGAAATTCCACGAACCGTATTGAACCTTACAGGAAAAACAATCAATCTTGAATTCAAATGGAACGATAATATGCAGGAAAACGGGAACATCATGGATTTCTATGTGAATGGCGATACGGCTCCCGGCGGACGTTTCAATTTTGTGTATTCGGAGTTGTAGATAAACTGATATGAAAAAAAGAATTTATATCCTGGTATTTGATCTGTTATTCCTTGTTTCGCTGCTACATGCGGCAGAGGCGAAGAACCTTCGTTGTGAATATCAGGTCAACCCAATTGGCGTTGATGCTACATCTCCACGGTTAAGCTGGAACATTCTGTCGCAGGAGCGCGGTGACTATCAACGAGCCTATCAGATTCTGGTTGCTTCAACTTCGGAGAAGCTAGCCAAAGATCAGGGTGATATCTGGAATACCGGAAAAATAAATTCAGATCAGTCGGTTCAGATCGAATATAAAGGCAAAACCTTGCAATCAGCTACCAGCTATTTCTGGAAAGTGAAGATTTGGGATATGAACGGTCAGCCCTCGAAATGGAGCGAACCTGCGTATTGGTCAATGGGATTGCTGACCCGAGAAGACTGGAATAGTGCGCAGTGGATTGCCTATAAAGATGGTGAACAATGGACCAAAGAGTGGAAACAGCACAAAGAGTCGGAATTAAGCAATCTGCCTCCGGTGAAGTGGCCAAATCCGGCATGGCCCTGGAAGACTGGTAAAGACAGCACCATTTTTACCTTGTATGAAATGGCAAATCCGAAATATGATCCGTCACCACTTTTTCGCAAGGAGTTTTCGGTCGATAAAAAAATCAGTTCAGCCCGACTTTTTATTTGCGGTTTGGGATATTATGAGGCATTTCTGAATGGTGAAAAAGTTGGCGATCATGTGCTCGATCCGGCCTGGACGAATTTCGACCAGCGCTCGTTGTATGTGACTTACGATATAACTCAACAGCTTAAGAAAGGAACAAATGCGATTGGGGTAATGTTGGGAAGAGGCCAGTATAACCCGCTTTGCAACGACACCTGGGGACTAAGTGTCTCTTCATGGGTCGATCAGCCGAAACTCATTGCTTTGTTGCAGATTGAATATACCGATGGCACGAAAAGTACAGTAGTTACGGATCGTTCCTGGAAAACCTCCGGAGGACCGGCGGTGTACGATGATACCCGACATGGCGAATTGTACGATGCCCGGCTGGAGCAAAAGGGCTGGTCGGCTCCGGCATTCGATGAAACGAATTGGAAAAATGCGTCGGTTGTGCAGTGGAATGCTCAACTGGAGTCTCAGATGATGCCTCCGGTTCGCTGCTTTGCACCGCTGGTGCCTGTAAAAACCTTTCCGAGAGGTGAAGGTGAAACCATTTACAAACTTGAAAAAAATATTTCCGGATGTGCCAGGGTGAAAGTTCGGGGAACAGCCGGTGCAAAAGTGCTGGTTGAATATTGCGAAACCCCATCTGATAAAGAGTTGGTGGCAAACCTGACTCCTTCGAGGTTTAAATACAGCAAAGAAAAACACTATGCCTCTTTTTACGATAAGGGCATTAATGTTCGTCAGCAAAACGGTTACATCCTGAAGGGTGGGGACGCAGAAACTTTCGAGTGCCACTTTTCTTACAAAGGCTTTCAGTTTATCAGGGTTACGGCTGATAAGGGCGTAACCGTTGAACAGGTTGAAGGAATTCCGGTTCATACCGATGTTGAACTGGTGGGCGATTTCACCTGTTCCAATCCGTTGCTAAATCAGATTCAGAAAAATTCGGTCAACAGTCTGTTGAATAATTACCAAAGCATTGCAACCGACTGTCCGCATCGTGAGAAACAAGGCTGGACGGCCGACAACTATCTTTCAGCGACGGCAGCAATGTACAATTTCAATATGGCATTGTTCTATACGAAATGGATAACCGATTTGGCTGAAACGCAAGATCCCGATGGTGGATTATGTGCGGTAGCTCCATCTACCAGATATGATCAGGGTGCTTCGACTGCTTGGCCTGCGGCTATTGCCTTTGTTCCCTGGAATTTATACGAGTTTTATGCAGATACCCGGGTTATGGGTAAAAATCAGGAGGTAATTACCCGTTTTGCAAAAAGTAGCTTGAAAAGGCAGGTGGACGGTAAACCTGAAATTATCAGTGATATTCTGGGCGATTGGGTTTCTCCATTGATGGAACTTAACGATGCGGTGCGGAACAACACCATGGCTCCTCCGGAAGGACGGACTTTGTATGGAACGGCTGCTCACTATTTGGTGGTAAAACGATTGGCTGAGATCAATCGGGTTCTTGGCAAGGCTGATGAAGCAAACGAAATGAACGCATGGGCCAACCGGATTGCCGTAAATTTCAACAAGGAATTCTTCAATGCAAATGCAGGGATTTATCATGGTGAAAATCCAACTTCCTATCGACAATCAGCTAATGTTGTACCACTCGAATATGGTCTGGTTCCTTCGGAAAATCAGGCGGTGGTAACCGAACATTTGGAGCAGGATATCCGTGCCAAAGGCGATCGGCTGTCAACTGGGTTCCTGGGAACTCCGGCATTGATGGACTATCTTTCAGTTGCAGATCCTGAATTGGCCTATAAACTTGCTACGCAGGATAAATATCCCAGTTGGGGATATATGATCCGGCAAGGGGCAACGTCGATGTGGGAAGCCTGGGACGGATATGATTCGCGAAATCATCTTCAGTTTTGTTTGATTAGTGCCTATTTTTATAAACATTTGGCTGGAATACAGTATGATATTGCTTCACCCGGATTTAGACATATTATTATCAATCCTTCGGTGGTAGGCGATTTGAATTCAGTTAATGCTTATCACGATTGCCCTTATGGGCGCATTCTTAGTAACTGGACTCGCCAAGACGGCAAGTTAAGCTTGAATGTTTCGATTCCGGTTAATACTACGGCTACCATTTATGTGCCGGCGAAATTCGGAACTGAGGTTTTGGAGTCGGGGCAAGTGGCTAAACAGGTAAAAGGGCTTAAGTATTTGGGCGAACAAAATGGGAAAGTGAGCTTTGAAGTGGGCTCCGGAAATTATCAGTTTCAGTCAATTCTCTAAAAAATAAAGAAATTCTACGATGATAAAATTTAAAAATGAACAAATTATAAACTCAAATAACCTTTTATGAAACACACATTTAGATTGATTCTCTGCCTGACTTTTCTGGCTTTTGCAGCTTCCAGCTTTGCAGAAAAGGTAAAAGTTTCGAAGGAAGCTTTACAGAGCGGCTTTGTTATGCCACCCGATTCGATGCAGACCAGCGTTTACTGGTACTGGATTTCTGATAACATTTCGAAAGAAGGCGTGATCAACGACCTTCGCGCGATGAAACAAGCCGGAATAAACCGCGCATTTATCGGGAATATTGGCCTATCAGATATTCCTTACGGGAAAGTAAAAATGCTGAGCGAAGAATGGTGGGACATTCTTCACGCTGCGCTGAAAGCGGCTACTGAACTGAACATCGAAATCGGGATTTTTAACTCG
>Ga0302286_10000107_pt1 | contig 71454 bp, 60 predicted proteins | sample III_Fen_E2_3_FD_198765 | JGI IMG/M metagenome (GOLD analysis project Ga0302286, IMG submission 198765) | Peat permafrost microbial communities from Stordalen Mire near Abisko, Sweden - III_Fen_E2_3 | ecosystem: Environmental > Terrestrial > Soil > Wetlands > Permafrost | place: Sweden: Abisko...
ATTCATTACCATTGTTTTATATGAAAAATTTATTTTTTTCTAATCGAGTATAAATATCCGACTTTTTTTTCAAACAGCAAAGAAATTAAAGAAATAATTCTCTAATTATTTCCATTCTGTTTTCAGTCGAAATTTCAATTTTAAAGCTATTGTAATGTTTAAGTAACGAAATCAAAATGAACAGATTGAAATGTGCAAACCAGTAAACAAAACACAGCCTTTTATAATCAATTTATAAGTTTGCAATAACATCCAAAAACAAGAAACTCTGCAATATCGAATGAACGGCATTGCAGAGTTTTCTAACTATTTATAAAATCTAAACTTTAGTCAATTTTAGAATAAAGCCTTTCCAAGCGGGCATATGAATTACCAACGGATTTTTAGATGATAATGTAAACAACGGAAATTTATCCGAATCATTCAATAAATTAATGACTTTATACGCCTGACCTTCTTCCAAACCAAGGTATTGAAACGCCTCAAACGGGAAAAACACTTCAGTATCCAGTGGCTTATCATCGAAATTAAGTACTATAAGCAACAATTCATCTTCATACTTCCTGAAATAAGCAAATTGCTCATGTGTATTGAATTTATTGTTTTCAAAATTGGCAAACACTAAATCATACATCAATCCATCGGTTATGGCTTTCTCCGTAATAGCTATATTCAAGAGTTTTTTGTAAAACTCCTGCAAATCTTTTTGATCCTGGGATAACTTGGCTCCATCAAATTTTCCTCCGTTAGACCAGGCCTGAATAGATTTTAATCCCCAGTAGTCGAAAATAGAGGTTCGACCATCCATTCCACTGAAACCTTCAGATTCCATACCTTGTTCACCCAACTCCTGCCCGAAATAAATCATAACCGGTGCTTGAGTCAGAGTAGCTGCAACAATCATGGCCGGCTGAGCATACATTCCATTGCCCGAAAAAAATCCGGAGCCAATACGTTGTTCATCATGGTTTTCCAGAAAATTAAGCATTTGATTTTCTATGCCACCCAATGCTTGCCAGGTATTAGTAATCTCGCGAACCGGAAAATTACGACTTGTCACATTACGAAGCATGTCGTACATACCTACTTTGTCATACAGGTAATCAAATTTTCCGTTGCAGATATAGTTTCTGTATTCTGCCGGATTATACACTTCTGCTATGAAAAGAATGTCCGGATATTGCTGCTTAATCTGCGAAATAGCCCAACCCCAGAACTCTACCGGTACCATTTCTGCCATATCGCACCGAAATCCATCTATCTTCTTCGATGCCCAAAAAAGAAGTATATCGCGCATCTTGAACCATGTATCAGGTATAGGGTCAAATTGTTTCTGACTTCCCTCAACATAATTCACACCGTAGTTCAACTTTACGGTTTCATACCAATCATTCAACGTCGGGCTCGCAGTAAACTGATCATTCCCTGTGGCTTTTGCCGGATATTCAGTATAACCTTGCACAGGAAATGTTGGACTAAATGGCTGATTGGGTAAATAGTAAAAGTTGTTCAGTGGCGAAAATGCCCACTCAGGATGATCATTTTCGCCCAAATCAGCCACTCCTTTCGGTTTAGCATCGGAATAGTATTGTCGGGCTACATGATTTGGTACAAAATCTATTATCACTTTCATTCTGGCTTCGTGGGTTCTGTCAACCAGCGCCTCGAATTCGGCCATGCGTGTTTCAACATTTTCGGCTAAATCCGGGTCAACGTCGTAGTAATCCTTTATAGCATAAGCAGATCCGGCTTTACCCTTTACAATCCCCGGATGATCTTTTCGTATTCCAAATGAAGAATAATCGGTTTGTGTGGCATGTTCAATAACACCTGTGTACCACACATGGGTTATCCCGAGGGACTTGATTGATGCCAATGCCCCGGGAGTAAATGAATTGAATTTTCCGCAACCGTTTTCTTGTATTGTTCCGTTTTGTTTGTTTGTTGTTTTTTCGTTGCCAAATAGGCGAGGAAGCACTTGATATATGCTGATCTTAGACATGAATTTATATTTAATGAAAATCAATAATTTCGCTTATTGATTGTATATTTTATTTTGATTAAAGCCTGAAACAGGTTCTACGCTGGTTACTATTTGAATATCTTGTTTTACTTTAGAATTTACCGCCGCGCCTGTCTTTTGTGATATCTGCAAATTGTCAATCCACACTGTTCCTTTTGGCGGTACCATAAATCCGAACTGACCCAAATTACCATTTGCAAAAATCTCTGACTGATAACAATATACATTATTTATGAAATAATAAAGCATAGTACCAATCTTAAAAATTTTCATTTTGTTGGCTCCCCCGGGATTGATACTTGATTTAGTCAATTCTGTATAAAAACTATACCATGAACGATTTCCCAAAAACATTTTTTGATTATTATTGATACTAAAGTACTCAGTAGAGTCCGCAGTTGTTGGAATTGCACCAAAAACCATTCCATATTGATTGGATGCCGACCCAGTAGGATATTGAAGGGTAAATTCAAATGCAAAATTGGACGAAACGCTTACGGGACTGACAAGTTTTGCAAATACCATGTATGTCTGATCTATTTTTGACTGAAAGCGCAAACCTCCATTGTCCAATGTAATGCTATAGTCACTTTTATCTCCAATAGTCCATATAGCTTGAGATTCAGTGTCAAAATTTCGTTGAATCAGTGATTTGAAACCAAGTGTATCAACTGCCAGTGCATTAGATGCAAATGCAGGTGCTGAGGTACCCTCATTAAACAACTCATCGAGATAATATTTCCGGCGCTCACCTCTATAATTTATATTCCACGAACGATTATTTACTTTTTCACCTCCACACATTATTGATTTCCAATCGCCGTTTTCAAGCGTAGAGTTTAAATGTTTACGTCCCAATAATGCATGTCCGAGTTCATGAAAAAGCAAATCTTCCTTCATCATATCAGCTCCGGCCGTTTTTGAAATAGCATCCCAATATGTTTTATCAATTTCAATTCGAACAGGTGTTTCATAGTGTGTGAGACCAGCCGCACTATCCTTTAACGTCCCAAATTCAATAATCAATCCATCTTGCTCTGGATTAAATGATCGTCCACGGGCGGCGCCTTCGTTTTCGAATCGCTTTAGATAGTCCGAGAAGGCACTATCAACTTTATATTCGTGTGATTTGCTACAGGCAGATACAAACAAAACGAAGAAAAAAGTACAAACGGAATTAAATGTTATATTTTTCATGATCTTGCATTTTTTTGAAATAATCTTGGACAAATATAAACAAAAAACCACTTACCGATGTTATTTAGACATTAACAGACATATTTTTAAACTAAAATTATAAGATTCATTTATTATGGCAACAGTAAAATTTAAAGGCGGCGATGTTCAAACTAACGGTCAATTACCTGAAGTTGGAAGTCAAGCACCGGAATTCACATTGGTAGGCAGTGGTTTACAGGAAATTCATTTGAGCGATTACAAAGGGAAAAGAGTTTTGCTCAATATATTTCCCAGCCTCGACACAGGCACCTGCGCTGCTTCAGTTCGTAAGTTTAACAAGTGGGTTTCTGAGAAAGAAAATGTAGTGGTGATTTGTGTATCTAAAGATTTACCTTTTGCTCAAAGCCGCTTCTGTGGTGCCGAAGGATTGGAAAATGTAATTACAGCCTCTGACTTCAGATACAATAATTTTGCAACTGACTATGGTGTTTTGCTAACGGATGGTCCGCTTAAGGGTTTGATATCACGTTCTGTTGTGGCTATAGATGAAAACGGAAATGTAATATATACTGAGCTTGTTCCGGAAATTGTAGATGAACCAAATTACGATATTTCCGTTTTTTGAGATGATATTACTTGTTTGTAGACAAGTATTTTTGTGTGAATAAAGAAAATAGAGTTTTAATTTAATGATAACCTCTCTTTGCTGTGAAGCTCAGAGAGGTTTTTTTTATTTACTTATAATCAAGGTTCTAGTCTCTTTAGTGCTACTCCCAGCTTGCTTAATCCATCCTGAACATTTAAGGCATTCACAGTATCAAAAGCTTTTAGAGCAATTATGGCACATGTTCTCGCATCATCACCTGCTCTGTGATGATTAAAGCTGATATTATGAAACTGACTCACTACCCCCAGCGAATGGCTAGGTAAATGTTTCCACGTTTTACGTGAAATACTAACGCTACAGAAATACTCTGTCCGGGGAACTGCCAAATCATAATAAGCCAACACCGAACGCAACACACGCATATCGAAGGCTGCATTGTGTGCAACTAAATAATCATCTTCGAGCCAGAGCTTTAATTCGCTCCAAAGTTCCTCAAAGGTAGAAGCCGACGAAACATCGGCCGATGAAACTCCATGAACACGCTGATTCCACGGATTCATATACGGAAAACAAGATGGCTTTATTAACCACGACTGGCTTTTAGTTATTATCCCATTTTCAACCTTTGTAAGTCCTATCTCACACGGAAATTCAGCATGTGCTGTTTCAAAATCAATAGCCGTAAAATTCATTTGTTTAGTGTCTCTGTTTTTGCCCTCAAAGATATATCATTCATATATTATTTTCAGAATTTGTTTTGCTTTTTTGTTATTAAAGTTCATCACGACTTACGCGTTAAGTAGTTGCTAATATTTAATGATATATTTTGCCACAATAGAACACATAGAAATCATGAGAGAAAAAGACTTAGGTCACATAGTAAAAGTATCTGACGATTCTCTTGCTCAGTCTGAAATTATCCCGTATTCGGGATAATGCTATGTGTTAGTCTTATATCTCCTATTTAAAACTAGTGTGAACTATATGACAAAAAACATATCAACAATAATTATCATTTACTTACATGCTGTTTTATTCGTATTTATCCAAAAAATATACCGAAACAGAAGAATAAAACATGATTTCTGTTAAATACAAACCCTATAGGATGTATGCATCATTATGTATGCTCAATTATATGTATCTTTGCACAATAAACATCAAAATGTGCAATATGAATAATTTGAAAATTGGAAATTTGACGGCTCGTTTACCCATTATTCAGGGTGGAATGGGAGTTGGAATTTCCTTAAATGGATTAGCGTCTGCGGTTGCAAATGAAGGGGGAGTAGGCGTAATTTCTTGTGCGGGACTGGGGCTCATCTATCGCAATACTGCAAAAGACTATATGGAAGCCTGTATATGTGGATTGAAAGAGGAAATTAGAAAAGCAAAAGAAAAAACTTCCGGTATTATTGGGGTAAATATCATGATGGCATTAACCAATTTCAACGAAATGGTTAAAACTGCTATTGCTGAAAAAGCAGATGTAATTTTTGCAGGTGCAGGACTACCCCTAGATTTACCAAAATACAGGACTGATGGCTGTACAACGAAACTGGTTCCAATCGTTTCGTCGGCAAGAGCAGCTAAAATTATTTGCGAGAAATGGAAAACTTTGTATGATTATCTTCCTGACTTGATAGTTGTAGAAGGTCCAAAGGCCGGTGGTCACTTAGGTTTTAAAAACAATCAGATTAGCGACCCTGATTTTGCACTTGAAAAATTAATTCCTGAAGTAGTAAAAGAAGTTGCTATTTTTGAAGAAAAATACAATCAGGAGATTCCTGTAGTAGCTGCCGGTGGTATTTACTCCGGCGAAGACATGTACAAATTTATGAAATTAGGTGCAAAGGGAGTTCAAATTGCTAGTCGATTTGTAACTACTCATGAGTGCGATGCCGATGATAAATTTAAGCAGTCTTATATTGATGCAAAGAAAAATGACGTTGAAATCATTCAAAGTCCTGTAGGAATGCCGGGTCGTGCGCTCAGTAATGTGTTTCTGGATAAAGTAAAACAAGGTCTGACACGTCCAAAATCATGTCCTTACGATTGTCTTCGTACATGCGATTACAAAAAAGTACCTTATTGTATTATCGTAGCTTTATACAATGCTTACAAAGGAAATCTGGACAAAGGATATGCTTTTGCAGGTAGTAATGCATACCTGGCCCCACGAATTTTTTCAGTTAAAGAAGTGATAGATGATCTTAAAGTTCATTTTGAAAAAGCGAACAAACAGGCCGTTGCGAAAATAAAAAAACAATTGTCTTTTGATAAGCAAAAGTAATTTGCTCGAATACAATTAAGCTTAGAGAAAAAGAGATTGTAAATATACAGCCTCTTTTTCTTTTTGATAGCATTAATTTAACTACAGATTATTATAGAAAAAAATCATTTTATCAAAATTATTGGGTAATATTGCAGAAAATTACAAATAGACAAAAATGAAAAGCTTGGTTATTCGATTTGTAGAAGCTTTGAATGATATTGATATCGAATCAGCGGGAGATATTCTTGATGCATTTGGTGAAGCTTCTAACATAGAAATATTGAATTGGAAGACTGAATATCCATACAGACCTATTACGTTATTTAATATTGCCAGATCTAACGATAATATCTTTATCAAATATTCGGTAAGAGGCAGTATGCTACGTGCCATATACTCCAACGATCAGGATCCTGTGAATGAGGACAGTTGCGTTGAATTCTTCTGTCAGGCTCCGAATAGTGACAAATACATGAATTTTGAATTCAATTGTATCGGTACATGTAAAGCTTCCAAAAGGGTAGCTAGAAATGCAGATGTAACACCATACAGCAAAGAAGAGCTGTCAATGATAAAAAGATATCCATCGTTGGGACGGCGTGCATTCAAAGAAATGGAAGGTATGTTTGAATGGGAACTGACAGTAAAAATTCCATTACGCATTATGGGTATCGACCCTAACAATTTGCCCGAAAAAATCAAAGGAAATTTCTATAAATGTGCAGATGGCACCGATTCTCCGCATTATGTAACATGGAATCCGGTACAAACTCCAACCCCTGATTTTCATCGTCCAGAGTTTTTCGGCGAACTCTATTTTTAGATTCGATATTTTTAAAATATTTCAACTCTTATCGCCATGCAACTCCATATTGAGTCTGCGTGGCGTTTTTTATTTCTTCATTTTTAAACAATAGCTATAAATATTGTTTTTACAAAGAACAAAACTTGCGATTTACTGTTTTTAAAGCATAATTTACAAGCAAATAAGATCAATAAAAACTGTTATTTATAAAAAATAGAAAATATGAAGAAAATTAGTCTTTCAATAGTACTTATGCTTTTTGCTGTCACTGCATTTTCTCAAACATGGGTTTCTGATGTAGCCCATTCACGATTGGGATTTACTATCTCGCATCTTATGATTTCACACGTTACAGGTAATTTTAAACAATTTGAAGTAAAAGCATCTACCTCAAAAGCAGACTACAGCGACCTTAAAGTTGACTTGACTGCACAGATTGCCAGCATTAACACAGATCAGGAACAACGAGACAATCATCTTAAAGGTGACGACTTTTTTGATGCTCAAAAATATCCAACCCTGACATTCAAAAGCACCGGGCTGAAAAATGTAAAAGGGAATCAGTATAAACTGACAGGAAATCTAACCATGCATGGAGTTACTAAAACCGTTGTGCTGGATGTAGTATTCGAAGGAAAAATTACGAATCCTATGAATAAAAAAGACATTGCTGTTTTCACAATAAAAGGAGTTTTAAAACGGTCAGATTTCGGTATTGGTAGCAAATATGCTGCTGCAGTGGTTGGCGACGATGTCACGCTCGATGCAAGTGTAGAGTTCAGTCCCGCCAATTAATCAAAAAGAAAGCACAAATACTCAAAGAAAGGCATACACATTAGCTTGTGTATGCCTTTTTCATTTTGTATAAAAAATATTTACGTAAAATAGAAACAAAATGTCAGTGTTTTCAGTCCAATTGATTAAATTTGCAATAATTTAAAAATCCAAACAAACAACAATCTACATAATAAAAAAAGAATGAAAATTGAGAAGATTTCGTGGCAGGGAATAGATGCCGTTTTACTGGAGACAAAGGTATATGAAGCCATAATTGTGCCTTCGGTTGGAGCCAACCTGGTAAAACTATACAATAAAAAGTTAGATATAGATATACTACGAACGCCAACCACTGAAGAAATGGAAACATTCCTGAACAGACCACAAATTTTTGGAGTTCCTTTATTGTTTCCCCCAAATCGGATTGAAGATGGTAAATACACTTATGCAGGAACAGAATACCAATATCCTATTACCATACCTGCTCAAAATAACTATCACCACGGCATCATCAAATCTCAACCGTTTACCATTACACGCACACGTATTTCGGACGATGCAGTACAAGTTGAAGCAAGTTTCTTCTCAAATAAAGTCAACAATGATATCTTCCTTGATTTTCCACATGAGTTTGTGTGCAAAATGCGTTTTATACTCACGGACAATGAATTGACACATATAGTTACTTTTAGTAATCTTAGCTCTGACTCTATGCCGTTGGGCGTAGGTTACCATACTCCTATCCTACTCCCTTTTTCAAAAAACACTGATAAATCGGATTACAAACTTCGCCTTTCGGCAGGTAAACGGTGGGAATTATCTGAAAGAGGTCTGCCAACAGGCAATCTTTTAAATCTATCGGACGAAGAATCACTGCTTCGAACAGAAGGTATGGTTGTTATCGGGAAGCCTCTAGAAATCGCTTTGACAGACGAAGCAATAATCGACAATGGAAAGCCCTATCATGGAGCGATATTGACCAATACAAAAGATGGTATCAGTGTCTTTTATGAAGTTGATAGCCAATTTAAGCATTGGACACTGTGGAATAATGGCGGCGAGGTGGACTGGGTTTGCCCAGAACCTCAAACGTGGGCTATAAATGCCCCGAATCTGAACTTACCGAAAAACATCACTGGATTTCAGACTGTAGAATCAGGCAAAAGCTGGAGCGGAACTACCAGATTCTATGTGAAATAGTGAAAAAACTAATGGCTAGTCCCGTAAACAATATAGGTTTACCGGACTAGCCATTATTCATTATTATCAGAAGTTATACTGTTTTCTTTACACGAACTGCATTCAATCCTTTTTTGCCTTGTTCAAGCTCAAAATCAACCAAATCACCTTCTTTTATTGCTTGTAAGCAACTATTTACGTGAACAAAGAATTTTTCCTGAGTTCCGGTTTCTTTTATAAATCCAAAGCCTTTCGAATCGTCATAAAAATCTACGCGTCCATTTCTGAACGGCGAAACGAACTCTTCTTCACGTCTAGGCACACCAATCTCTATAGTTGAGGCATCGACCTTGAGTTTTTTAGTCGGATCCGGTGGCGTATCGGTCAATCTGCCAAATTCGTCGACATAAGCAATCATATTATCAAGTCCTCCTTCCGAAGGATTTAATCGTTGCTCTTCTTTACGCTCTTTTTTTTCTTTTCGCTTTTTTAAGCGTTTCTTTTCGTTTTCTTGTTTAATAAATGCATTTTGGGATTTTGCCATTCAATAATTTATTTTTTTTATAATGTTTGAAAGAGTTCTACCAGAACTTAGCGAGATAATTATTCAGATAAGAGAAAGCTTTCTTAAGAACCACAGTTTGCTGCAAACGAAATAATATGCACAACCAAGGAAGTGTATTTATACATCTATCCGAATGCAAAGATACAAAAAAAAATCGGGATATGCTTTTGATTGATTTTGTGGGTATTAAAATGAGAAACAACAGGATTCTGTATGTAACCATTTTAAATAGATCTCTTTGCTTTAAGTTTACATTTACAACTAATAATTATTACTCAGCCAGTTCAATTTTCGTTTTCATATTCTTGATTTTCTCATTGCCAGCCAATCTTAGTACATCATTCACTTTGTCGATTTTAATTGCGACAAACGAATAATAATCCTTAACCTCCACCATGCCTAATTCTTCTTTAGCCAACTGACCTTTTTTAAACATAAATCCAACTACATCCATTTTGCTGAGTTTGTCTTTCTTTCCTTTTCCAATGTAAAGCGTTGCCCACTCAGGTTTTGGTGGTGCAGAAGTAATGAGCGGCAATGCAAAAGGTGTTGGTAAAGGCGTAATAAAACCCGGAAGATCTTCTGTGGCAGATAAAAGTACAAAAGCAGACCCTTCGGTGCTCATGCGTGCCGTACGCCCGTTACGGTGGATAAATTCATCGTTGCGAACCGGGACATCGAAATGTATTACATTTCTGATTTCAGGAATATCCAATCCTCTCGAAGCCAAATCAGTAGAAATAAAAGTAGTGCAGCTCCCGTTACGAAACTTGGAAAGAGCCCTTTCGCGTTCAGGTTGCTCTAATTTTCCGTGGAAGAATTCGTTTTTCAGTTTACGGTTTGTCAAATAGGCACTCACTTTTTCTACCGTATCGCGCTGATTGCAAAATACCAGCGACGAATCATTTCCCAGATAACACAACAAGCGATAAAGCAAATCCATTTTGTCGTTATTATCTCCCTTGATCGAAAAGATTTTCAGCCCAGCTAAAACTCTGTCTTTCTCAGAAAAATCGAGCCGAATAGGATTTTGAATACCTGTGAAGGATGGAATTGCAACAGCATCTGTTGCCGAAGTGAGTATCCGCTTGTTTAACGCCGGTATTCGGCTAATAATTGCTTCCATCTGGTCTGTAAATCCCATTTCGAGTGATTTATCAAATTCATCAAGCACAAGCGTCCGAATAGCATCAATTTCGAAATTAGCGCGTTCAATATGATCCTGCAACCTACCGGGTGTTCCGATAAGTAATGCTGGAGGAAATGCCAATTCTCGTTTTTCGCCATTTGACGGGCGTCCACCAAAACATGTATTCACTTTATAACCTGTGCTCATACTTCGCCATACTTGCTCTATTTGTTGTGCTAACTCACGCGTAGGCACCAGAACAAGAGCCTGAACTTTTTGTATATCGGGGTTAAGACTCAACAGCAAAGGCAATAGGTATGCAAGCGTCTTCCCCGAGCCTGTCGGTGACAACAATATAATATCCTGTTCTTTTTCATCGGCAGCTATAGTAGCCACCTGCATAGCATTGAGCGATTCTATACTCATGCTTTTAAGGGTATTATCAATTTGGGCAATATTATTTCTCATATTGCAAAGATAAGCTAAAATCATTGGGATTTAATCTTTATAAATCTAATAATAAAGTGGAAAAGTCGAAAGAACGAAATGTTGACAGGCATAAGATGTTACATCCAAAAAAAATAGCTACTTTTGCATCCTATCATATCACTCAACACAATATGGAATATACAACCTTACAAGGTAAATTAATCATGCCCGAATATGGGCGCAACATACAACAAATGGTGGCTCATGCGCTCACCATTGAAGATCGCGAAGAACGTACACGTTGCGTAAAAACAATTATCAACATCATGGGTAATCTGTTCCCTTACCTGCGCGATGTAAATGATTTTAAACACAAGCTGTGGGACCATGTGGCAATTATGTCAGGTTTCAAACTGGATATTGATTTTCCGTACGAAATCCTCCAGGAAGAAAATTTATATACCCGCCCTGAATCCATTCCTTATAAAAATTCTCGCATTCGCTACCAACATTACGGACGCACGTTGGAAGAAATGATCGAAAAAGTTGCTGAATACCCCGATGGTGAAGAAAAAAATGAACTGATTCGATTGATTGCAAACCAAATGAAAAAGTGTTTTCTTACTTGGAACAAAGAAGTGGTTGACGATCGAAAGATATTTGATGATCTCCGGGAATTGTCTAAAGGGAAACTCGATATTTCAGAAGATTTTTTCAAGTTAGTTGAATCGAGAGATGTGTTGTTCAACAAAAAAAACAAACCTAAAAAGAAAAAATAACTCCAGTAAGCAGTAAGCAGTAAACAGTAAGCAGTGAACAGTGAGCAGTAAGCAGTGAGCAGTAAACAGTAAGCAGTGAGCAGTAAACAGTAAGCAGTAAGTAGCGATTAGAAAGCAGTGAGTAGTAAATATCTGCTGATGACTGATAACTACAACTGATAGCTGACGACTAAAAACTGATAGCTGTTGATTGATAACCGATAACTGATAGCTGATAACTGATAACTGACAACTGAAGACTGATGACTGACAACCGATAATCTATGTCGTCATTTCAAATTGAAGGCGGTCGCCAACTTTCAGGGTCTATAACACCACAAGGTGCAAAAAACGAAGCGTTACAAGTAATTTGTGCTGTACTTCTTACCTCAGAAAGCATTACCATTAGTAATATCCCGGATATACTCGATGTCAACAATCTTATAAGCCTTTTAGGTGACATGGGCGTTGATATCAAACGAGAAAATGCCAATACTTATACATTTAAAGCTGATAACGTAAATCTGGATTATCTTCAAACTGAAGATTTTTACAGCAAAAGTGCATCGTTGCGGGGTTCGGTTATGATTGTCGGTCCACTCGTTGCCAGATTTGGCAAAGCCATTATTCCAAAACCCGGAGGCGATAAAATCGGACGTCGCAGGTTAGACACTCACTTTATAGGAATTCAAAAACTTGGCGCAGAGTTTCATTATGACCCATCGGCAAAACGCTACGAGATCGAAGCCAAAAAGCTAACAGGTTGCTACATGTTACTAGATGAAGCATCGGTTACCGGAACTGCCAATATATTGATGGCCGCTGTGATGGCCGAAGGTATAACCACCATTTACAATGCCGCTTGTGAACCCTATCTGCAGCAACTCTGCAAAATGCTGAACTCTATGGGTGCCAAAATATCCGGCGTAGGCTCAAACTTACTAACGATAGAAGGAGTGACTAAGCTGAACGGCTGTCAGCACCGTATTTTACCCGATATGATAGAAGTGGGTAGTTTTATTGGCATGGCTGCAATGACAGCCTCCGAGATAACTATCAAAGATGTAGCTTACAACGAGCTGGGTATTATCCCTGACAGCTTCCGCCGACTGGGTATTCAATTGGAACAACGGGGCGATGATATTTTTATTCCGTATCAAAAAAACTATACCATCGAATCGTTTATTGACGGTTCAATCATGACAATTGCCGATGCACCATGGCCGGGACTCACACCCGACTTACTCAGCGTTTTTCTGGTTGTTGCAGCCAAAGCAAAAGGGAGTGTACTCATTCACCAGAAAATGTTTGAGAGCCGCCTGTTTTTTGTGGATAAGCTAATAGATATGGGTGCTCAGATTATTTTATGTGACCCACACCGGGCAACTGTAATCGGGCAAGGAAATCATCTTCATCTGCGCGCTTCTACCATGAGTTCACCTGATATTCGTGCCGGAATTGCACTACTAATCGCAGCACTTTGTGCCGAAGGAACAAGTACCATTCATAATATCGACCAGATTGATCGGGGATATCAGGATATTGATATCAGGTTGAATGCATTGGGTGCAAATATAAAGAGAATATAAAACTCCAACAGGAAATTTACAAACGCTTCTAAGATTCAGTCCTAGGAGCGTTTTTTTTGCGCATTTTGGCCAAACTGGCTGCGCGATGAAAATGCACATATGCATTGGCTTGCTGCTGACTGCGTGACAAAAATGCACATATGCATTTGCTTGCCGCTGACTGCGCGACGAAAATGCACGTGCGCATTGGCTTCCTGCTTATAACATAATAGAAATGCGTGAACGCATTTCCTGCACACTAAAACAAATAGTGTGCATTAAACTAATAAGATTCTGAAATACACTCAACTTTTCTTACAATTGTCACATAAAAAACCTTTATTTGTGTATAAACATACTTCAAAAAATAACTACTTTTGTCTTCAATACTACACGAAGCTATTTTCAATGTATTCTTTATAAATGAAACCGATAATACCACCAATTGACAAAGAAATTCTGAAGCAAGAACTTTCGGCAAACAAATTTTTACGACCCACCAATAAAGCTCACAACGAGATATACGTGATTACCGCACACGATTCTCCAAATGTTATGCTCGAAATTGGACGCTTACGTGAACTTTCGTTTCGCTCAAGTGGTGGTGGTACCGGCGAAGAGATTGATACTGATGAATATGATTATATGGAAAAACCATACTATCAACTCATAGTATGGGATCCTATTGCGTTGGAAATAATTGGAGGATATCGTTATTTACCCGGAGCAGATGTAGATTTCGATGAAAAAGGACAACCTAAATTCGTGATGTCTCATTTATTCACATTCTCCGACAAATTTATTAAAGAGTTTCTTCCACATACGGTCGAATTGGGTAGAGCTTTCGTCCAACCCGATTATCAAACATCTAAAATGGGAACCAAAAGCCTGTTTGCTCTTGACAATTTATGGGATGGACTTGGGGCTTTAACGCATACCGTAAAAAAGGCCCGCTACTTCATTGGTAAAGTTACCATATATGACCACTATCCGCTTACAGCTCGCGAACTGATTTACGAATACATGTATCGTTATTTTCCTGATCCGGATAACATGATAAGTCCTAAAAAACCAATTCATGTAAGTTTGGAGAATGAACAATTGGCTAAAAAATTATTTGTAGGTAACGATTCATCTTCAGACTACAAAACGCTTCAAAAAACCATAAGACACGAGGGAGTTTGCATTCCGTCGATGTTTAATGCCTATATTGGCTTATCTGACACTATGCGCTTTTTTGGTTCTATCTTTGACCCCGATTTTGGTTCGGTGTACGAATCGGGAATTATGATTACCATGGCCGATTTGTTGGAAACCAAACGCAAAAGATATATTGATTCTTACCTTGAATATCTTAAAAAAGTAATAGAAGAACGAAAAGTAGCCCGCGAAGCCAAGCATGCTGAAAAATTGGCGAGAAAACTGCTGCGCGCGGAACTTAAACAGAAAAAGAAAGAAGGAAAATAGAATAAAAAAAACTCCGATATACAATAAGTTATCGGAGTTTTTTATTCCACATAGAATTAGTCAAGCAACTAATTTTGAAGCAATTCCTTTGCATTCTTCAATGCAGCTTCAGTAATATTCTTACCACTTAACATTTGTGCCAATTCTACCAGGCGTTCTTCATCATTTAGTCTTCGTATATGAGTTTGAGTTTGAAGTCCGGTATCATCTTTAAATACAGAATAGTGTTGTGCACCTTTCCCTGCAATTTGTGGTAAATGGGTAATGGTAATCACCTGCATATCTGCACTCATAGTTCGCATTATTTCACCCATACGATGCGCTATCTCACCCGACACTCCTGTATCAATTTCATCAAATATAATCGTTGGCAAATCGGCTTTATGAGCCACAAGCGATTTAATTGACAGCATTAATCGCGACACCTCACCTCCCGACGCTATTTGAGTAACCGGCTGTGGCTCCCGATTTTTATTCGCGGAGAAAAGAAACTGAACTTGATCATTTCCGTTTTCAGTGAATTCACCTTCAGGGCTAATTTCAACTATAAATTGTATATTCGGCATTCCCAGTTTAATCAACTGCTCCACCAAATATAATTCTATTGGTTTACAAGTTTCCTGTCTGCTTTTCGTCAAAGATTGTGCATCCATCTCTAACTGCTCATGCGCTTGCGCTAGCTTTATATTCAGATTATCCAGCTCTTCATCAAACGATTCGATACGTTGAAGTTGTTTCCCAAAATCATCCCGCAGCTCAATCAGTTCAGTAACAGATGTTACTTTGTATTTCTTTTGAAGCGTAAACAACTCGCTCAGTCTATTTTCAACCATTGACAAGCGCTCCGGATTAAACTCAACACGTTCTTCGTATGAGCTTATTTCAGACGATATATCTTTCAGTTCTATGAATGAAGATTGTAATCTTTCATACCAGTCGTTCCCCGTAGGAATATAGCCTTTAATATGCGATACGGCCTGAATACTTTCCTTGATTAAATCAAGCGACATGTTTTCATCAGTCATCAACTGACTAGCCTTCAACAGCTGAGTCTTAATTTCTTCGGCATGACTCAATGTATCCTGCTCCATTTCTAATTCTGACTGCTCATTGGCATCCAATCTTGCCTCAGTCAGTTGCTGAAACTGAAATTGAATATAATCCAAATCAGAGGCTTGTTTTTCAGCAGACTTCTGCAACTGTTTAAGTTCTGATTGCAAGTCTCGCCAATGTTGATATGACCGACGATAGGCATTTAATTGTACAGAGTTCTGAGCAATTGTATCCACAACATCCAACTGATAACCCACATTTGAAAGCAATAAATTCTCGTGCTGAGAATGAATATCAAGCAGCCTGTTGCTCAAATCACGAATTACATTCAAACTCACAGGGGTGTCATTGATAAATGCACGGGATTTACCACTGTTTGTCAACTCGCGGCGGATCAGACAACTGCTTTCTTCATTATCCAAATCATTTTGAATAAAAAAGTCTGACAAATGAGTATAATTGGATATATCAAATTCAGCCTCTATAACACATTTTTCTGCATCAATTTTGATAGATTTGGAATCTGCACGTTGTCCCAAAATAAGGGATAAAGCACCAAGAATAATCGATTTTCCTGCACCGGTTTCTCCAGTAATAACAGAAAAACCTGATTGAAAATCGATATTTAATTCCGTGATTAAAGCATAATTTGAAATGTGTAGCGATTTCAGCATAACTAAATATGAGTAGTGAGTAAATGACGTTCAATAAGTTTTCAATATTTGTGAATACCTGTCCGATTGAGCTGGATTAATATCCGTCAAAATCTCAATTGCTTCAGTCTTTTCCTGCGCGGATCCTTTGGAAAATACATTTACCAATTCATCGTTTTTAGCATCTAAGAATGATGAGATAACAACCGCTGATGGTCTTGACCGATTGGCTTCACGCAGAAACGGTAAACCTTCAGCAATGCGGGCACGTGCATTTGTTGCATTAGTACTCATTTCGTCCAATCCCAACCGATGGTATTCATAGAAGTAGTTTCTATATCTTTTAAATGCTTCATCCAGCAAATTGTTTACCAACGCATACCGATTTCTGGTACTTTCAAATGCCTTCCAACCGTTCAAATCAGCACCTTGTGCCGAGTTCACTATATTTTCGGCAGCCTGAAAATACGTTGTTCCTCCCAAGCGAGAATAAGAATCCATATCATATCCAATAATAATATAAGCATAATAGGCTAATACGGCAGTAAGGTTGGAAGTGATTGCACTCTGATTGATTTCCAATTGATCAAACTCCTTATAATTAAAGGTAAATTGCTGATCTTTAAAATTAAAAAGCGTGCTGTTATAGGCCGAATTATATATTGGACGACGCGATTGCACTTGAATTTCAGAAGTAAAAACATCACCATCCACCTTCTTTATTATAATATTCAATGTACATTCTATTCTTTCCGTATTTACAAACGATAATTCTGTCCATTTTCTGTTATTCATAAAATCCGAGATGGACTTTTGAAGGGTATTGAAAACTGATTTATTGGTTCCCTGAATCTGATCTGAATTTATCTGAACAGTGCAATTCAGTTCCTGCGCATGTACCGATCCTACTATCAGTAAAAGACTAAAAAACAACAGGTAATGTTTCATTATCAGTTATATTGGCAAAAGTTATAAAATAGTATATATTTCTGATACAATGTCTTGGGCTACAGAAATTTTATTCTTCAACTCAAATTCCTTTTTATCACCTGACCGAAACAGAATACTAATCTTATTCGTATCATATCCAAATCCGGCCTGAGCATCCTGCAAAGAATTCAACACGATAAAATCGAAATTTTTACGCTCCATTTTGCTTACAGCATTCGCTTCTTCATTATTGGTTTCAAGTGCAAATCCAACTAAGAACTGAGATTCTATCTTCATTTCGCCAACAGCCGCAGCTATATCGCAGGTTGGTTTGAGTTCCAACACCAAATTCTCTTTCTCTCTTTTTAATTTCACTGTAGCCACATCCAGTGCGGTAAAATCTGCCACAGCTGCACACAATACAGCTCCATCCATTCCATAAAAACGACTTAAAACAGCAGAATACATTTCTTCAGCCGATTCTACATCGATGCGCTCAATGTTATGATGCTTAGTTTTTAATTGAACGGGACCTGCAATCAAACATACCTCAGCACCCTGTTGAGCACAAACTTCTGCCAATACAAAACCCATTTTCCCAGTAGAGTAGTTACCAACAAAACGTACAGGATCTATTTTTTCGTATGTGGGCCCTGCAGTAATTAATATCCTTTTCCCCAGCAAGGGCTTAGGAGTGAAGTAGTCATCCATATATCGTACTATGTTTTCGGGTTCTTCCATTCTTCCCTTACCTTCTAATCCACTGGCTAACTCACCACTAGCCGGCTCAATAATCTGATTTCCTATCAATCTTAAGGATTCAAGGTTACGTTGTGTCGTAGGATGAGCAAACATGTCCAAATCCATGGCAGGAGCAACAAATACAGGACATTTGGCAGACAAATAGGTAGTCAACAATAAATTATCTGCTATACCTGTTGCCATTTTTCCAATAGTATTAGCTGTAGCCGGAGCTATTAAATATGCATCGGCCCATAAACCCAAATCCACATGACTGTTCCAGTTCCCATTCGTCGGGTCGAAAAAGTCGACTAGAATTGGATTTTTTGCAAGTGTTGCCAAAGTGAGAGGAGTGATAAACTCTTTGGCTAGAGAAGTCATTATAATTTTCACCTCTGCTCCTTCTTTTACCAACAGCCTAACCAACTGCGCCGATTTATATGCTGCAATACTCCCTGTGACCCCTAAAATTATTCTTTTACCCTGTAAAGCCATACTAATTCACGAATTAATTATATCAACAATATCTGCCAATTATAAAACAAATCTAATTTACAAAAATACAAAAATGAATTGAACAATACACAAACAAAAAAAGATAAAAGAATATCGTGTTAAAACAACACAACATTCTTTTATCTTTTAAGTCAGATTTGAAAATACTATTTCAATTTATCTTTGATCGGATTGCGGAAATAAACTTTATCTTCCAAGAACTCCTGAGTAGCAATTAAGACCGCCTTTGGTAGTTTTTCGTAATAACGAGAAATTTCAATCTGTTCCCTGTTTTCAAAAACTTCTTCAATATTTTCATTAAAGGATGCGAACTCCAATAACTTTTTATCAAGTTCAGATTTGATTTCCACGCTAATTTGATTAGCACGTTTTCCAATTACTTTTACAGTTTCATAAACATTTCCGATATTGGCACTCATTGAGTTCATATCTCTGGAAATAGTATTCAACGGTGCATTTACTTTTTTATAGTCCATAATACTATGTTATTTTATTCTTTCACTATTTTCTTCGATTCATTCAAAATTTTATCCACCTGCTTCCTGTATTTCCCTGCAGGATACTCATTAATGTAATTATAACATTCATCAATGGTATTTCTATAACGGTCTGCTTTTCTTGTTTCAAAACTCTGAACGGCTAATTCATATTTTGAATTCAATATCAGCAACATAAAATCTTCACGATATTTTGTCGCAGGGAAATTTTTCAGACCATTTTGAGCTACAATTACGCACGACTCATAATTATTACCCATATAATTCCCCAAATTATAGTATAATTTTGCACTCAAATATGCTTTATAAGCCAATTTATCATTCAATTCATCCAATAATTTAGTAGCATCTTTTACCAATTCACTTTCCGGATATACATCTATAAACTCCTGAAAAGCTGCAATAGCTTTATTCGTATCTGCCTGATCAAGCCTTGTATCAGGAGAATCGAGATAGTAACAGTAGCCGATCATGTATTTTGACTCTATTACAAACTTACCTCTCGGAAATGTTTTTACGTAGGTTCTGTAATACTCACTCGCCGAAAAATAATCCTTCTGTCCCATGTACGACTTCGCCAAATAATTCAGCACACTTTCAGAACGTTCAGTACCTTTATAATAAGTTGCTACAGCGTCAAATAAAGTCGTTGCTCGCATAAAATCACCTTTGCCGAAATACTCGACAGCTTTGTTATATTTCAGCTCAGCATCGTCAGACTTAATCAATTTTTGATATTCGCTACACGAAACCAGGGTTAAAACAACAATTAGAAGGAAAAATGAGGTCTTTTTCATAAAAAATTTTGGAGTGCAAAAATAGTTATTTAATCATGAATAAAAAAATAAAACGAGGCATTTAACACAAGAAGTAAATTACACTTCTTAGTTGAGAATTATTGAGTTAAGTACTTTTTAAAACCGTCGGTATAAATCACTTGATTATCTCCTTTTTTGTCGGTATAAATCAAATAACAATCCATACCGGGAATACGCCTACAAATTTGCAGAGCACTATCCACTCCTACAATCATAAATGCTGTTGCGTAAGCGTCTGCCTGAATACAAGTCGGGGCAATGACAGTTGCGCTCAGCAAATTATGTACTACTGGATAACCTGTATGTGGATCAATTTCGTGCGCATATTTTTTTCCGTTTAGATAGTAAAATTTGCGATAATTACCTGATGTGGTAACAGCTCCATTACTAATAGAAATCACTGATTGAGCCTCACTTGCAACATTGGTAGAATCATCTATTGGCTTATCAATAGCAATTCTCCACTTCTTTCCTTGTGGATTCATACCCCTGCAAACTACTTCGCCCCCTATTTCTATCATATAGTTTTTACAACCATTGCTTTCAAGTAATTTTCCAATTACGTCCGAAGACTGACCCTGAGCTATAGCATTAGCATCCAACAAAATACGAGAATCAGTCTTTATAACTTTATGATTATCAAGTTTCACTTTATGATAACCCACAAAAGGCAAAAACTCTTTCACATCAGGAATTTTAGTATGATCCTTGTTGCCAAAACCGAAACCCCAGGCTTTAACTAAAGGTCCGACAGTTATATCAAAAGCACCATTGGTTTTTTCAGAAACACTCTGGGCTGTTCTAAACATTTCTTCAAAATCATCATCAGTCCTTACCGTTGAATCATTTGCATTAATTCTTGAGATTATGGACTGTGAAACGTATGTTGATAGCGATAGATCGAACTCATGAAGTCGTTTCTCAATCTTCTCCTGTAAATCTATTTCCTGCGGCTGCTGATAAATTACAGAATACGTAGTTCCTTGCGTCTCTCCTTCGTTATGTATATATCTTGCCTCTTTATGAGAAAAAAAATAAACACCCAAGGCTGCAATCATCAGAATCAGTACAAGAGTAGAAAATATCAATAATTTATTCTTCATAAAGTCAAGCTTGATTTTTCGCTAATTTTCAAACAATAATCTTTCACCTCTGACAGATTCATCAAACAGGCCATTATCATAAACTAGATTTCCATTCACCCAAGTTTTTGAAACAGAAGCATCAAATCTGGTACCTTCAAAAGGTGACCAACCGCATTTATACAGGATATTCTCTTTAGAAACGACCCATGGACTATTCGGATTAACAAGCACCAAATCTGCAAAATACCCAGGACGTATAAATCCGCGATTTTCAATCCGAAACAGTTCTGCCGGTGCATGACACATCTTTTCTACCACTTTCTCTATCGTAAACACTCCTTGCTTAACGAGCTGTAACATGGCAACCAACGAATGTTGAACAAGTGGTCCACCCGAAGCTGCCGTTAAGCATGAGCCTTCTTTCTCTGAGAGTAAATGAGGAGCATGATCGGTAGCAATAACATCTATTTTTCCTGAGTTGACGGCAGCAATCAAAGCCAATCGGTCAGATTCAGATTTAATTGCTGGATTCCACTTGATACGGTTACCGTATGTTGCATAGTCTGCATCCGAAAACCATAAATGATGAACGCAAACTTCTGAAGTTATACGTTTATCTTTCAACTTTATATCGGACGAAAAAAGTGACATTTCCTTTGCCGACGACAGATGAAAAACATGCAAGCGAGAGTTATACTTTGCCGCCAACTCTACAGCATAAGACGATGATTTATAGCAAGCTTCGGCATTACGAATCAGAGGATGATACTCAACAGGAATGTTATCCCCCAATAATTCTTTATAGTGAGCTATATTTTGTTTTATTGTACCTTCATCCTCACAGTGGGTAACTATCAATAACGGAAGCTCTGAAAAAACTTTCTGCAAGGTTTTTTCATTGTCTACCAACATATTGCCAGTGGAAGAACCCATAAACATTTTTACACCTGCCACATTTCGCGGATTCAACTTCATCAACTCATCAAAATTATCGTTTGTAACACCCATCAAAAATGAGTAGTTTGCAAACGATTTCTGCGAAGCAGCTTGGTATTTATCTTCCAATAAATCTATTGTCGTAGCCTGAGGCTTGGTATTAGGCATCTCAAAAAAAGAAGTTATACCTCCTGCCACAGCAGCTTTACTTTCTGTGTATAAATCACCTTTGTGAGTCAGTCCAGGATCTCTAAAATGCACCTGATCATCGATAACACCAGGAAACAAAAACAAGCCGGTAGCATCGATCTCTCTATGCGGTTCTGAAATCTCTACTGTCTGATTTTCAGAATAAACAGTTCTTATATGTTTACCATCAATAACAACTGAGCCAACAAAAGATTTCCCTTCGTTCACTATCGTTGCATTTCGTATGAGTTGTATAGAATTCATTCTTGAATCGTAATTTTATTTTTTCTTCTTTTGTGGAAATTTTCGAAACCAGCCGCTCACTTTCAACTCTATAACGCCAAAAAAAGCTTCGCCAAAAATACCACCACTCATTTTGGATATTCCCAATTCACGATTTATAAAAATCACCGGCACTTCTTTAAGTGTGAATCCACACTCGAAAGCCGTATACTTCATTTCTACCTGAAATGCATATCCTTTGAAACGAATTTTATCAAGTTCGATGGTTTCAAGCACTTCTTTACGATAACATTTAAATCCGGCAGTTGTATCGGCTATTCGAACGCCCAAAACAAACCGAACATATTTAGATGCAAAATATGACATCAAAACCCGACCAATAGGCCAGTTTACTACATTCACACCTGTCACATAGCGAGATCCAATGGCAACATCAGCACCCTGATTGGCACATGCATCATACAAACGATTCAAATCAACAGGGTTATGCGAAAAATCAGCATCCATCTCGAAAATATACTCGTAACCATGAGCTAAAGCCCACTTAAAACCAGCGATGTAAGCAGTACCCAAGCCTAACTTGCCCTGCCGTTCAACCATAAATAAGCTGTCAGGAAATTCAGTCTGCATACGCTTTACTATAGAAGCGGTTCCATCTGGCGATCCGTCTTCAATAATAAGCACGTGAAATGTAAGTGGCTGACTAAAAACCGCTCGAATAATATTTTCAATGTTTTCCTTCTCGTTATAAGTAGGAATTATTACTAAGTTTAATGACATGCTTTTTACACTTTTTAAATTGAGGCTCAATAACTCCTGCTTTAAAATATATATAGTTCCGAAATATTTAATCTGTCTAAGGTAATGAGTTGAACATCAACTCCAACCTTTACCTGTTTAGTTTCTAAATAGTTTTGAATAGTTGTATAAGCTAATTCGGGCAAATTATTTTCACGACTTAAATGACACAAAAAAATGTGTTTGATACGTTCGTTGTATACTTCCGATAAAAAAAGTCCTGCCTGGTCATTGCTTAAATGTCCAGTTTTAGCAATAATTCTGTTCTTCAAATAAGCAGGATACGAACCTTGCATCAACATTTGTTCATCGTAATTTGCTTCGAGCACCATGTAGTCCGACTTTGATAAATGCTCCGCAACTTCTTCACTAACAAAACCCAAATCTGTAGCAAATGTAAATCTTTTTTCCTTATATTCAACAGTATAACCTACGTTATCTGTTGCATCGTGCGAAACGGGGAAAGCTGTTACTTTAAATTCTCCCACTTCAATGGTTTCATTTTTCTCAATGTATTTTCTGCTTGAATATAATTTCTCGGTGACACAGTAACTTCGCTGAATACCTTCATGAACCTTGCGGGTTGTATAAATAGGAACTCTGTGCTTCTCTCCTATCGGACCTACGGCCTTGATATGATCTGCATGATCGTGAGTTACAAAGACACCCCATATATTTTCAAAATCCAAACCCATGTTTCGTAAATTCTTACGAATAGAACGAACACCCAGACCTGCATCAATCAACAAACCATTGGAAGCATTGCCAATAAAATAACAATTACCACTACTTCCACTTCCAAAACTCTGAAATCGCAATTTATCCATTAATATACTTTTGAAGAGGCAAAATTAACACTAAAAACGGAAGTTACAGTACAATTAAATGGAAATAACGTTAATTGAATATAACGCAAGTAACAACCCACTAAAAAACAAACAGATAGAAAAAATTTTCTATCTGTTTGTTTAGACAATTTATATTTTTTTTCATCAAAACCATGGATTAGCTGTATCAATCACTGATTTGTTGTGCGACTCATCACAAAATGGCTTGTCCAAACTTTTGCCACACTGACAAAGAAAAGTGCTTCCACTACATTCTTTTGTCTCGCCTGAAGGCAAATTCAGCTTAAAATTACCATTGACAACATAAGGGCCACCTTTCGTTGTCTTTATTGACAGTTGATTTGTGTTTTCCATATATTCGGATTTTAAAATTATATTTATTAAAAACAAATTATACGGGAAAATAGTTTTATTAAAAAGTCTGTTTATTAGGAAAATAATCCTAAAGAACGGAATTTATTTTAAGTTCTGAATCGATTTTAATTCTTCGTTCCTGATTTGAATGGTTTTAAGCGAAATCTGTTTTTGCTCCTCCCTAATCTTGGCCTCCAGTTCAAGTATTTTTGGAGCTAATTCGGATTTCTCATTTTCGAAAACAAGGTTAGCATATTGTGTTCTTAAATCATTCAGTTGTGTTCTAAGCGTTTTGTTTTCTAATGACTGCTTGTGCATTTCCTGCCATAACTTTAACCCTTCAGGACTCTTAAACTGGTTTACGTTAGTATAAACTATAGAATCATTAATCACAAACTCCATCCGATTGTCGTCTTTTTGAGATTGATTCTGAATTACCGAATCTGATTGAACCGAAACATCTGTCGCTTTGCGGTAGGTTTTGAGCATAGCAAGGTTACGAATGTAATTTTTATCCTCAGAACGAATAATATTTTTAGTTTCATTTGGCACAAAAGTATAAATCACAACTTTGTCAGGAGCCTGATTTCTATCGGTTGCAAACCATCCTAAATGATGTTGCTCATCAATAACCATCATGTAATCATTAGCCGGAGAGTTAAATGGAAATCCTATATTCTCGGGTGATAGAAAACTATCTGTTTCAGGATTAAATCTGGAAATGAATAAATCATATCCTCCCAGTGATTTCTCACCATCAGAAGCAAAATAAACCGTCACGCCATCCAGCAACAAAAACGGATAATTCTCATTTGCTGAAGAATTTATCTCTGAAGAAATCGATGTTGGAGTAGACCAGCCATCCAATAACCGGTAGGACGTAAAAATATCCATTTGCCCCTGAATGGAATCGGAATAATAAATCCTATCCTGACGCTGTGTGGTATATTTAATTTTATCGACCGTACGGCGAGTTGTAATTTTAAGTAATTCCTGATGAAGTGAGCCTAATTCATTACTAAACTTGTAGTATTTCAAAAACTCATTTTTCCCAACCAAAACACTGTCAACAATGGCAATATCCTCTACTTTAGTCAACATTCTGGCGCCGGTTTCGGCCTGCTTTATTTTTTGCTTATACTCTGGAACTCTGCTATCGTCGGGCTTAAGAGTTGAGATATAAGCCTGATAAGCCAGTACCGATTGATCGAAACGATAGGTATTAAAATACAATTCGCCCAAATACAAATCGCGCATCGGAAATAACTTTGTACCCACCAGCTCAAAGTGAGCGATAGCGGTTTCATAATCCTTTAACTCATAACAACACCGGGCATATTTATAATTATACGAAGCATCCTTGGGTCGCTGTTTCAATAGATTTTCATATACCGCACGAGCTTTCAGGTATTGTTTGCTATTAAATAAAGTTTCACCGTTATCAATCTGCTTTGCTGAAATCGTCAGGCACAACAAAAAAGAGAAAAAAATCAACTTACATTTCATCCTAAAAAACTAATTGAAAATTTACAAACTATAATTTGGCATTGCCGGAAGCTTTTTCTATCAGGTCTTTAGCCTTTGCTTCAGCCTTAGTATTCAAATCGTCAGATTTCTTTTGGGCTTCTTCCACCAATTTTTTAGCAGCTCGTTGTGCAACGGCTTTAGCTATTGGGTTTGATGTTTTTGCCACTAACTGATCACCCTGATTTTTTGCTTCTGAAATAAGCTGATCACCGATTCTTTTAGCTTCAGATCTTATCTGGTCTGCTTGTTCCTGAGCTGCTTTTACTGCATTTGGTTTTGCTGCATCTATCTGCTTATTCACAGCACTCACTGCTTTAGCCTTGGTGTCACTTATTACATTATTCAGCATACTCATTACATCAAGCTGCACTTTGGGCTTTGAGAATGTACCTCCAATTTTCAGGTTCAGATTGGATAATTTACCCATATTAAATTGATCGGGCATTTGAACAGTACCTGTGTAGGCTATCGATTTGTCTAAACCGGTAGAACCACCCAATTTCATTTTTATATTGCCCAGGGTAACATCAAATGGTTTTGTATTTACTTTTCCATCTTTAATATCAAAACTTAACGCCACGTCTTTAATCGTGCTGCTTGATAATCCAGACTTATTAAGTTTGGAAGCCAATGCATTAATAACTTCTACGTTGCTTAAACCAATGGATTTTGTAGAAAATGAACCATTACCGATAAGCGAAGCAAGATTTGGCATCATATCATTCTGCAACAAAGAGTTTATCGATAGCTTAGAAGAAAATTTCCCGGTAGCTTTTTCGAACACCGGAGCAAATTTCCGCAAAGTCTCCACTTGTTTAAATACCTCCGTAAAAGTCACATCCGAAAGGTTTACATCAAAATCCACATACGGTTTCTTTACATCGGCTGTACTGTACAAACCATTCATCGTCATATTGCCTCCAAAAGCCTGTAAGCCCATATTTTGAATTTTCATATCGCCATTGGCAACAAGCAACGTTCCTTTTGCATTTGAAAAATCCATTTTTGAATAAACAAGCTTTTTGAAATCAGCCTTCATGGTGAAGTTTATATTTTTCGGAATCTGAATCAGAGACATTTTCGCAGTATCACCCTTAGTAGCCTTAGCATCAGCCGTCATAAAATCACTCACATTAAAATAGTTGGACTGCATATTGAGGCTTCCCACCAATGTTTTATCATGTAAGGCATAAGCTACGAAGTTCTCCACTTTTCCACTCATAGTCAAATCATTTCGTCCCAATTTCATCTGCAAGGTTGACAAATCGGCATAGCGATTATTGAAAACCATGTTGGCTTTAGCAATAGAAATATCCTGAGGAGAAGCTTTCATTTTTACTAACATATTGGTGATATTGAGCTTTCCGGCAAATTTAAATTTATCGTACTGATTATTGTCGTAGTAAGACATTCTGCCGCCCAAATCAAGATTCATATCCAACACTCCGTTCAGTTGAGTTCCAGCTTCGAGCGGATAAATTTCTTTTATGTTCCCCAAATCTAGTTTTCCAACAGCTTTCATGGTCAATTCCGGATCAGACATTGGATAAGCAACGTGCATTTGAGCTGAAAATGGATTGCCTCCCAGCGTAAAAGCAAATTTTGAAACATCTACCACTGTAGCATCAAGCGTTTTGCCAGGGTTTGAAATATCAGCCGCAATATTGATATTTTGTACTGATTTAGGCAATTTTGGATATTGAAACCAACCATTCACGGCAGTCAGTTTAAAGTCGAAAGCAGGATAATTATCCCCTATCATTTTCCCCTTCAAAAAGCCCGACATATTCACAGCACCACCGGCTTTCACTCCTTCAAATGAATTTGAATAAATTGCAGGTATCATGGATAATATAGCTTTAAAATCTACTTTCTTCGCATCGAGTGTTAAATCCATATCGTAGCCATCGTCAAGCATTTTCACCCAACCGGCAAAAGAAAATGGAATGGCATTGATACGAGATGAGTTTTCACTGAACTTATAAATCTGCTTGTTCAGATTAGCATCAATAGTCGCATTTAGTTCAACATCAGCTTTCGAAAGGTATTTCACTCCTCCCATCCAATAGTCGAGCGAATCGATGGTTGTTTTGGTTTTCAACATTGAACTATCGGCTGTAAAATCTCCTGAAGTATGATGATTCAGGTTATGTATAACCGCTTTTTGTTTTCCCTGTTCATCCCAATATACGATATAAGCTTTCTTAATTTCAAAATCTTTCAATTTTAAATTAAAGCTCATTGGAGCTGTATCATTCTTTTGGGTAGAATCCGTCTTCGTCACCGTCCAGTTGTTCTTTCCATTTTGCAGAACGTGTGCCAAAATTCGCGAATTATTGATTTGCAACTTTCTGATTTCATAACCTTTATCCGAAAATAGGCTGCTCAAATTCAGCACCAAATCAACATTTTCGCTATAAAGCAAAGTATCTTTCTTAAACTCATTTATCCCTACAATACGTAAGTTTTCCATGCTAACCGTAGCAAATGGGAAATGGCGTATGAAACTCAGATCTATTTTATCGAAATCAACCGTTGCATTTAATTTTCCGTTAATCTGCTCCTTTGCCAATTTCGTAATTTTGCCTTTAAAGGCAAACGGTAAAATCAAAAGAATAAGAAAAAATACAACAACTATTGATCCACCAATTTTAAGGCCTTTCTTTACTTTTGCGTTCATAATGATTTGAATAATTTCGTTAACAATATAGATTAAACACACTCAAATAACATTGTGTTTTCGAGACTTACAAAAATACAACTATTTAACCAATATATAGATGGATATCAGCAAAAAAAATATTTTTTTCGGCTTTGCAAAAATAAATCCGTAAGTTTGCAAAAAATATATTACCCGAATGAAGATTTTGCTCGTCACACCACCACTTACACAGCTCAATACACCCTATCCGGCTACCTGCCATTTACTGGGTTTTCTTCGGTCGAGAAGTATTGAAGCAGAGCAAATGGATTTAAGCATAGAGTTGATTCAGGCACTGTTTACGCCCGATAAACTTGAGGAAATTTTCCAGACGGCAGGTTCGTTTCCAAAGCTTTCCAAACAAAATAAGATCATTCTTCAGCAAGCCGATTTCTATAAACGAACCATTGAACCCGTGATGCGGTTTCTGAGTGGACGAGACATCTCGCTGGCACAGCGGTTCTGCAACCGTGACTTTTGGCCTGTAAGCAAACGACTTCCGGGCGAAGATGATTTGGAGTGGGGCTTTGGCATGATTGGAAATCACGACCGCGCCACCCATTTGTGCACCCTGTTTTTGAAAGACCTTAGCGATTTTATTAACCAAACCATCGATTCGCGCTTTGAACTGATACGGTATGCCGAATCACTCTGCCTGCAGCTACCGGAATTTGCTCCCTTGCAAGCGGAATTAGAAAAGCCACTATCGCTGATTGATAAATTGCTGCTGGAGATTTTTGCAAAAAGAATAACCGATACCAAACCCGACATGGTGGGCTTCACCATTCCTTTTCCGGGAAATCTATACAGTGCTCTGCGGTGCGCACAATGGTTGAAACAGCATTTTCCCGAAACAAAAATCGCGTTGGGAGGCGGGTATGTAAACACCGAATTGCGAAGTCTGACCGACCCAACTCTTTTTGATTACATTGATTTTCTAACTTTTGACGATGGCGAATTGCCATTACTTAGACTCATTACAAACGGAGAACTGATACGCACGCTTTATCGCTCCAAGTCGGGCGAAATAATACGCGCAAACTTCGACAGCAAAGAAAATATCAGGTTTGCCGAAAGTGGAACTCCCGATTATAACGGACTGTTGCAAAATAATTATATCAACCTGATAGAACTGACCAACCCCATGCACGCCTTGTGGAGCAACGGTCGTTGGAACAAAATGATGCTGGCACACGGCTGCTATTGGGGAAAATGTGCATTCTGCGACGGTAGTCTGGACTATATTCAACGTTACGAACCGGCAGCTATCGAACTGATTGTTGACCGCATGGAAACCATCATGCAGCAAACCGAGCAATCGGGATTTCACTTTGTGGACGAAGCCGCCCCTCCTGCCCTGCTCAGAAAACTGGCAGAAGAAATTCTTCGCCGAAAGCTGACGGTAAGCTACTGGACAAATGTGCGGTTCGAGAAATCATTTACCCCCGAACTTTGTTATATATTAGCACAGTCGGGCTGCATAGCCATTTCGGGAGGACTGGAAGTAGCGTCGCCTCGCATTTTAAAACTGATAAACAAAGGAATTACGATAGAAACTGCCCGCGAAAGCATGAAAAATTTTACCGAAGCAGGTATTATGACCCACGCCTACCTGATGTACGGATTCCCAACCGAAACGGCAAAGGAAACCATCGAATCGCTGGAGGTAGTTCGCGGATTATTCGAAGGAGGTTACATACAGTCAGCTTTTTGGCATCGATACGCCATGACGATGCACAGTCCATCAGGTCAACATCCCGAAAGTGTAGGTGCGCAACATATTGAAACGGCCAAAGGCACTTTTGCCAACAACGAAATTCCGTTTACTACGCCTCACGAAATAGAGTTGGAGTTTTACGGAAAAGGGCTGAATCTGGCTACTTACAATTATATGCAAGGAGCAGGATATGAAATAGAAGTGGAAAAATGGTTTAAGTAAGATAAAACCCGGAAAGAAGAGCACATATTATTAAAAAAGTCAACATACAAGATATGCAAGAAAATAAACAAAACGACACAAACTTCAGTCCCCCCTCGGGAGTTAAGAGTCATAATCACGAACATAATCATCATAGTCACGACCACGGTCATCACCACGATCACTCGGATGTAAAGAATATAAAGGTAGCTTTCTTCCTGAATTTATTTTTTACACTGGTGGAAATAGTCGGTGGTTTTTTCACCAACAGTATTGCCATCATTTCCGATGCCATTCACGATTTGGGCGATTGCCTTTCGCTGGGGCTGGCCTGGTATTTCCAGAAAGTGGCAAAAAAAGGGAGCGACACCTCCTACTCCTACGGCTACAAACGCTTTTCGCTGTTGGGAGCCATCATTAATTCCATCGTGCTGGTAACAGGCAGCGTACTGATTCTGACGGTAGCCATTCCGCGTATTATTCACCCCGAAGCAACTAAAACAGCAGGTATGTTTTTCCTGGCCATCGTGGGTGTATTGGTCAACGGAGCAGCAGTTTTTCGGCTAAAAAAAGGAAATTCTATCAATGAAAGGGTAGTTTCACTTCACATGCTCGAAGATGTGTTGGGGTGGATGGCCATTCTCGTAGGATCGATAGTGATGCATTTTTTCGACATACCCGTGCTCGATCCTATTATGTCTGTGGGTATTGCCTGTTTTGTGCTGTATAATGTATTCAAAAATATGGGTCAGAGCCTGCGCATTATTTTACAGGGCATCCCCGCCGAAGTGGATATGACCGATATTGCCGCCCACCTTCAGCAGTTCGACGGTGTGGAGAGCGTACACGATTTGCACGTGTGGTCGGTAGATGGAACGTACAACGTGCTCACGGTGCATGTGGTATTGAATAATACACTCGATATGGAAAAACTGGCGGAACTCAAAGCAGCAATTCGCGACTCACTCCGGGAAGAAGGTATTCAACACGCCACCATCGAATTTGAAACCGCTAATGAACGCTGTATTTTTGAAAAATGCTGCGAGTGATTAAAATGATTATAGGATAGTTATCCTAACGAATCCTGTAAGGATTCAGGGTCAGTAGAAAACGGCAGCTAAAAGTCCATCCCTTTTTTGTTGTTGCAAAACTGCGGGAAGCTTTCGACTACGCCTAATATTGCCGTTCATATACCCCGCGCAATTTCAGGTGGACATTTTCTAGTGTTGCAATACTGCAGGAAGGTTTCAGGCACGCCTGACATTGCCGCACATATATTCCCCGCAATTTTACCTGAACTTTTTCTAGTGTCGCAATACTGCGATCAGCTTGTAGACACACACATTATTGCCGACGACTTCTATTTCAACGCAAGAAGAGTTCCTCCCTTACGGAAGAAATTCTTCTTTATTTTATTGGTACGCAGAATGAGATTCGAACTCACACGCCGTAACCGGCACTACCCCCTCAAAGTAGCATGTCTACCAATTCCACCATCTGCGCATGTATTCTAAAAAAAACGAGGGCAAAAAATCGTCAGTACCCAAAGGGGGACTCGAACCCCCACAACCTTACGGCCACTAGTCCCTGAAACTAGCGTGTCTACCAATTCCACCATTTGGGCAATTAATAAATTTACTTTCGACTTTAGAGAAAAAAAGCGAAACACGCACGTTTCGCTATTTATTCCGTGAGCGAAAAACGGGACTCGAACCCGCGACCCCGACCTTGGCAAGGTCGTGCTCTACCAACTGAGCTATTTTCGCAATATGTATTTGTTGATAACAAGAAAACTCTTTTTCATTTATTTCCTTGCCAAGGTCGGAACGTGTCTAATCCTTTGGGGCAAGGTCGTGCTCTACCAACTGAGCTATTTTCGCAATATGTATTTGTTGATAACAAGAAAACTCTTTTTCATTTATTCCCTTGCCAAGGTCGGAACGTGTCTAATCTTTTGGGGCAAGGTCGTGCTCTACCAACTGAGCTATTTTCGCAATATGTATTTGTTGATAACAAGAAAACTCTTTTTCATTTATTTCCTTGACAAGGTCGGAACATGTCTAATCCTTTGGGGCAAGGTCGTGCTCTACCAACTGAGCTATTTTCGCAATATGTATTTGTTGATAACCAGAAAACTCTTTTTCATTTATTCCCTTGCCAAGGTCGGAACGTGTCTAATCTTTTGGGGCAAGGTCGTGCTCTACCAACTGAGCTATTTCCACAATAATTATATTTGCATTGGCATCGCTTTGCCTTAACTGCAATTTTTCCAATTACGGTGCAAAGATAGTGCGTTTTTGATAATTTGCCAATACCTGAAGCAAAAAAAATAGCTGTTTTTTATCTTTTTGCTTCTGTAGACTTTGATAAAAATCAAATATACAGCTTGTTGTACCCAACAAAAAATCGCAAAAACCAAATTCAAAAGGCTCGCAGACCAATAATTGAATGGATTATTGTAATTTTGCGCTCCGTAAAAACACTCTATATGGACGAACTAAGTAAAGCCGATAAAAAAACACTCCAAACCATCCGTCAGAAATTCAAGAAAGCTATCAACGATTACCGATTGATTGATAATGACGATCATATTCTGATTGGACTTTCAGGCGGAAAAGATTCGTTGGCTTTAGTGGAGTTACTGGGCGAACAAAAAAAAATTTTCGTTCCGCGTTTTAAGGTCACCGCTGTTCATATTTCAGTCGAAAACATTCCCTACCAATCGGATTTAGAATACCTGAAAACCTATTGCAACAAGTTTGATATTCCTTTCGTACATCATGTTACGCGCTTTGATGATACTACCGACACTCGCAAATCGACCTGCTTTCTATGTTCGTGGCATCGCCGAAAAGCACTGTTTGATGTTGCCCGGAATCTGGGCTGTAACAAACTCGCTTTGGGACACCATTTGGATGATATAACAGAAACCCTACTGCTCAATCTTTTTTATCAGGGATCGTTCGGGACTATGCCGCCAAAACTAAAAATGAATAAATTTGACATGACTATTATTCGCCCATTAGCATTGATTTCAGAAAAAGAAATGAAAGAAATGGAACGAATTGAGACTTATCAAAAACAGATCAAGAATTGCCCACACGAAAAAGATTCATCCCGGCGCGATGCAAAAAATCTGATTACAGAGCTGGAGAAATGGAACCCCGATGTGCGCCAAAGCATCTGGGCGGCTATGGAAAATATAAAAACGGAATATCTTCCAAAGAAAGTAAAATAGTGATTAAAAATAATTTTTTATTTATGAAAGAATTTATCACCATAAGCCTGTTAATTGTATCGAATATATTTATGACTTTTGCTTGGTACGGGCATCTAAAAATGAGAGAATTCAAATGGTTTGAGTCACTCCCACTGGTAGTAGTCATTCTTATAAGTTGGGGTATTGCTCTGTTCGAATACTTTTTTCAAGTACCTGCCAATCGTATGGGTTTTAGAGATAATGGAGGTCCTTTTACACTAATCCAACTAAAAGTTATACAGGAAGTTATAACACTTTTAGTGTTTACTGTTTTTTCACTCGTCGCATTTAAAAATGAAACTTTTCGCTGGAATCATGCTATTGCATTTATCTTCCTGATACTAGCTGTATATTTTGTTTTTAAAAAATAAGAAACCTCTACGGACATTTAACTGTTTTTTATCGTCTGAAATACTCATATTCACAAGAGAATACAATTTTTTCTTATCTTTGCAGCCTAAAGAAATTTGCGTATGAGAATGTATACGAGATGGTTCATTATATTTATTTCAATATTTTTTTTCTCTATAAATTTAATTGCCGTTCCGGCTTCCCCATATCCCTTTAAAATAACTCAACCGGATGGCACTGAGATAACCATCAGATTACGTGGAGATGAATTTTTCAAATACAAAACCACAGAAGATGGCTACCCTTTGATTGCTGATACCAAGGGCATACTTACTTATGCTAAAGTGGATGCTTCCGGCAATTTAATCAGCACAAACGTAAAGGCTAACGATATAAAAAAACGAAGTACTTCCGAATTACAACTCTTACAGAACTTAAGTACTAAAATTGATTTTGCAAAGCAAAGCGTACTCAAGCGCATTCAGCGGTCACAAGCTGTTGTTTCCAGCTCAGTTCAAAAGAAAGTATATCCGCTAACCGGTAGCCCTAAGTCATTGGTTATTCTGGTAAATTTTTCTGATAAGAGTTTTGTAACTCCATCACCTCAAACGGCATATACAAACCTTTTAAACCAAAGCGGATACAGCGCAAACGGTGGAACAGGTTCAGCAAAAGATTATTTCAGAAATAACTCTTTGGGTACATTCAATCCTCAGTTTGACGTTGTAGGACCCTATACATTGCCAAACGCAATGGCTTATTACGGAGCAAACGATGCATCAGGCAATGATGTGAATCCGCGGAAAATGGTTATTGACGCCTGTACATTAGCCTCAGCAGCCGGAATTAATTTCGCGCAATATGATACAGATAACGATGGAATGGTTGACAACATATTTATCTACTACGCTGGTTATAACGAAGCTGAACATGCTCCTGCCAATACCGTATGGCCCCATCGATGGACGTTGGCAGATTATACCACTAGTTTTAATGGTAAAATTATTTTTGACTATGCTTGTACCTCTGAATTAAAAGGAAATTCAGGTTCAAATATGTGTGGTGTCGGAACTTTTTGTCATGAATTTGGTCATGTACTTGGATTAGACGATCTCTACAATACCGATGGAGATTATTCATATAACACCATGTCTTATTGGGATATAATGGATTATGGTCCGTATTTAAACTCTGGACGAACTCCACCGGCTTATTCTGCTTACGAACGTTTTTACCTGAATTGGCTAACACCAACCGAGCTTAAAAAACCGCAGAATGTTATTCTGGATACACTCACAACTAGCAATAATGCTTATATCATCACTCAGAACGGAAATTCAAACCTGGACGGAGTAAATCCTTCACCTGCCGAGTTTTTTTTATTGGAAAACAGACAGAAAACTGGTTGGGATGCTTACCTACCGGGACATGGTATGCTTGTTACCCGCGTTTATTACAATGCTTCAACATGGGATAATAATACCCCAAACAATAATGCATCCGCAATGGGAATTGATATTATGGAAGCAGATGGAATAGCCTCAGATGCAACTTTAGCCGGTGATCCTTTTCCCGGAACCTCTGGTGTGACCTCTTATTCACCCGTTCTACGTTCAGGGACAAACATTAGTAAGCCCCTAACCTATATTACAGAAACAAATGGTGTTATCAAATTTAGATTTATGGGAGGCGGTAATCTGCCAACAATAAATAAAAACGGTGTTTTAAGTGCCTTTAAAACAGTACAGGGAACACCTACCGACGCAAAAACTGTCAGCATCAGTGGAGTTAATCTAAAATCAGATATCAATCTTACCTTCAAAGTCAGCAAACACTTTGAAATGAAAAAAGAAACAGACGCCGAAACTGCATGGTCTAAGACCATTACTTTAGTCAGAAATCCTATTGATTCAACTGTTGCTTCTACTCGTATCCAAATACGGTACAATCCTACTGAACCTTCGTTCGCAGACATTCATAAAGACACATTATTACTTCAATCTACTGGTGCTGACAATGAGACAGTTCCCATGACAGGTACATCTACTCGTCCGGTTTATGTAGTGCCGCCAGTTGCCACTGCTCCAACGGATGTAACCATTGCCAGTTTTGTAGCAAACTGGAACTCTGTATTTGATGCTACAGGTTATTATTTTACCGCTTATGGTTTATCCAGCGGCGAATCTACATTAACAGAAGGATTCAACAAAGGACTTACAGCTCCTGCTAACTGGATAATTACAGCATCGGCTATATCATCTTCAACTATTTATAGTGGGGATTCTATTCCTTCTATAGAGTTCAAAAACTCGGGTGAATACATTCAAACCGAACAATACATGCTTCCTGTTACGAGCTTATCTTTCTATATCAGATCATTAGCCGGCATAAACGGTTATCTTCAGGTAGATGCATGGAATGGTACAAGCTGGAACAAAGTGGACTCAATTCCTATTACCAGTTCACTCAATACCACCAGCTCATATTCCTTCAGCACCAATAACAATTACAATCAATTCCGGTTAACCTATACCAAAGTGGCCGGATACATAGTAGTTGACGATGTTACTGTAGGATTTTCTCAAAAGCTTGAATACATAGCACGGGATAAATGGCTTACCGATACCTCCGATACCCTGATTAATCTCGCATCTAATCGAGATTACTACTATAAAGTGAAAGCAAGTGATAAAACTTTAAATACTGACAAAAGCATTAAGTATGAAAATATAACCAATTTTTCTAATCTTATTCATCTAAATACTTTTCAGGACAAGTCAAAAGCAAAAAGCCTGATAGCCGTTGTAGATAGTGTTTATGTTGACAATAATGGAACAGTAAATGTATATATTCCAGCCACTGACGTATCAGTTAATGTGTATAACACCATCGGTCAATTAATCACGTCTATAAAGAATCCGAGCTCTAATAAAGTGGAAATACATGGACTGGCTCGCAATCATATTTATATTATACAAGCCGGTAGCCGCGTTACAAAGGTCATTCTGTAACCATCTATTTTTAAAACCATAACTTTCCGTCTATTGACTGCAGAGCCGAATGACGGAAAGTTTTTTTTTGTGAAATTCCAAACTAATTGAAATAAAAATTATAATGTTATCAGTTGATGCTCTCACCGTCGAGTTTGGCGGACAAACACTTTTTTCAGATATTTCCTTTTTTATCAATGAGAAAGACAGGATTGCTCTTATGGGTAAAAACGGCGCTGGGAAATCTACTCTACTCAAGATCTTGGCCGGAGTTCGAGAACCCTCCCGCGGTTCCATTTCTTATCCTAAGGAGACAGTTATTGCCTACCTGCCTCAACATTTATTGCTTAAAGATGATCGAACCGTTTTCGAAGAAACCTCGATGGCCTTTTCAGAAATCAATGAAATGGGAAAACAAATAGAGGCTATGAACGAAGAGCTGACTACCAGAACAGACTACGATTCTGACAGTTATATGGAACTTATAGAGCGGGTATCTGCTCTGAGCGAGCAATTTTACAACATTGAAGAAATTAATTATGATGCTGACATTGAAAAAACTCTTTTGGGTCTGGGATTCACGCGCGAAGATTTTACGCGTAATACTTCGGAGTTTAGTGGTGGATGGCGTATGCGCATTGAGTTGGCAAAAATTCTCCTCCGACGTCCCGATGTTATTTTGCTGGATGAACCTACTAACCATCTGGATATCGAATCAATACAATGGCTTGAAGATTTTCTTATTAACTCGGCAAAGGCTGTAGTGGTAATCTCGCACGACAGAGCTTTTGTTGATAATATAACAACACGTACCATAGAAGTAACCATGGGACGTATTTACGACTATAAAGCTAAATACTCACATTACCTTGAACTACGCAAAGAACGCCGTGAACAGCAGCAAAAGCAGTATGACGAACAACAAAAAATGATTGCCGAAACAACTGAATTTATCGAACGGTTTAAAGGGACATATTCTAAAACACTGCAGGTTCAATCGCGAGTAAAAATGTTGGAAAAACTAGAGCTGATTGAGGTGGATGAAGAAGATAATTCTGCTTTGCGTCTTAAGTTTCCACCCTCTCCCCGTTCGGGTAATTATCCTGTTACAGCAGAAAATGCAGGAAAATGTTATGGTGAGAAACGCATTTTTGCCAATGCAAATTTCATGATTGAAAGAGGAGAGAAAATTGCATTTGTTGGAAAAAATGGTGAAGGAAAATCAACGTTGGTAAAAGCCATTATGAAAGAAATAGAACACGAAGGTATACTGACTCTCGGGCACAATGTAAAAATAGGCTATTTTGCGCAAGATCAGGCTTCTTTACTCGACGAGAATCTCACCGTGTTTCAAAGCATTGATGATGTGGCAGTGGGCGATATCCGCAACAAAATAAAGGACTTGCTGGGAGCGTTCATGTTTGGTGGTGACAATTCATTTAAGAAGGTAAAAGTACTGTCAGGGGGTGAGCGGCAACGACTTGCTATGATTAAGTTATTATTGGAGCCTGTCAATCTGCTCATCCTCGATGAGCCAACCAATCACCTGGATATGAAAACCAAAGACATTCTGAAACAAGCTTTAGTCGATTTTGATGGAACGCTTATCGTTGTTTCGCACGACCGCGATTTTTTGGATGGATTAATCAACAAGGTGTACGAGTTTGGCAATCAGAAAGTAACTGAGCACCTAGAGGATATTTATGGATTCCTGGCTAAGAAGAAAATGGAGAGCTTACGGGAAATAGAGAAAAAAAGCTAAGAAGGTTTTAGGATAAAAAAAGTCAACTACAATTGTAGTTGACTTTTTTTATTACTGATTAATTTTCTCATTATTGATTTCCATTAAGCATTCCGTTAACTCATGGTTGTCAAATTCTGCATAAGGAGAATTATTACTTTTAAACTCCGGCACTAACTCCTTCATTGCTTTTATGGTGCACTCCACCTTTACGCTGTTTGAAAATTCAATGATATTTTGTATCGCACTCTGTACTTTTTCGAACTCATATTGCCGCACGCTTGCAATTGTTATTTTTTCGTGTTCAGTGGGGATGGTAGTTTCCTTATCGTTTAGCAATTCTTCGAATAACTTTTCACCCGGTCGTAATCCTATAAATTCAATATTAATATCTTTATTTGGAATAAAGCCAGCCAACTCAATCATCCGTTTAGCCAAATCTACAATCTTAACCGGACTTCCCATGTCAAAAACATAAATCTCGCCAGTATTTCCAAACGATGCAGCTTCCAATACTAACCTGCAAGCCTCAGGAATAGTCATAAAGTAACGAATGATATCAGGATGAGTCACCGTGACAGGTCCACCCTTTTCTATCTGCTCTTTAAAGTGGGGAATGACCGAACCGTTTGACCCTAACACATTACCGAAACGGGTTGTCACAAAGTTTACATTACCACCATTTTTCTGAGTTTCTTTAGCCAAAGCCTGAACGTAAATCTCAGCAATCCTTTTGGAAGCACCCATAACATTGGTTGGGTTAACCGCCTTATCGGTAGAAATCATGACAAAGCTTTCTACTTTATAACGCACAGCATAATTACTAAGATTCATTGTTCCCATTACATTTACCAAAACAGCTTCACATGGATTTTCTTCCATAAGTGGTACATGTTTGTATGCTGCAGCGTGGTAAACTATCTGTGGGTGGTATTTTCTGAACACAAAATCCAATCTGTTTTCACTTCGGACATCACCTATTATCGGAACAAATTTAAGTTCAGGATAATTACGTTCCATTTCCATCCGCAAATTATGCAATGGCGTTTCGGCAACATCAAATACCAATAACAACTTCGGTTTAAATTGAGCTAATTGTCTCACGATCTCACTACCTATCGAACCGGCAGCACCCGTTATCAGAATAACTTTATCCCGGGTCTGTAATTCAATCTTTTCCATATCTATCATGATTTCATCCCTGCCCAGTAGATCTTCAAACTGTATGGGTTTCATCTGATAGCGAATCCTATTGTTTGAATCCAACCCCTCAAATGGTGGTGAAACCAACACGGACATTCCCATTTCGATGCAAGCCGAAATGAAAGATTGTTCGCTTCTTACGCTTTTATAATCGGGGAAGATAATCGTGTTTACCTCATTCTTACGTAAGAACCAGTCCAACCGGTCTTCGTTTAAGGTGTGTACAGGTAACCCATGAATCCGGGTTTTTTTTGCATTCTTATTACGGGTTACAAAGCCCTGAACCTGATGTTTGTTAGCTGCACTTTTATTCAGCCATTGAGCCAGTGCTATACTGTGCATATCTATTTCGTAAATCAACGACTTATTGCGAACTTCTGTAGTGTAATTAACCGTATAATTATAGACAAGTACTATGGTGTAGCGCAATAAAAGCAGCATAACCAAACTAATCAGAAACACATTTTGGACGAAGAAGAAACGATATGAAAATGAATATCCAAGAGACAGTATAAAGGCATATAAAACGATGGTGGATATTAACAAAGACACGAAAAGCCGCCACATTTCTATCAAACTGGAATGTCGTATCAAACCACGATAAGGCTTTAGCGTGTAAAAACAAACCGAGGTACTAAGAATAAAAACTACACCGGCTAAGAATAATCTGGAGCCGGTAATATCCATATTCGAATTCCGCATTTGAATAAAAGCTGCAATGCCATATCCGGCAATACAAGTCAACAAGTCTATTTCAAATACAATCCATCTATTTATTAATGATGTCCTCATTATTAATTTAAAGAGAGATCGTAGTCTATTTTGTATTTTTTCCATGTAAGTTTTTGTTGCAATGAAAAATACACAGCTGTGTATATTTAATTTTTAATAGGTAGTCCGATAAGGTCAAGATACAAGCTTTTACCTATTGTTTTATTATTGTCTATTAATTAGATTTTTAAAAACCATCTCAAAAAATATAATTTAAATGCAAATCTAACATTTTTCCAGACAAATACATCATGTGAATAATTGATTTTATAAAAAAAAATCTGATTGTATCGCATCTTAAAAACAGAAAACATTCAAAACCAGAAAACTAATACCTAAATAAGTTTCCGATTTTTCGGATGGAAAATAAACAACCTACAGAGTTTCCGTAGAGTTTTCCAAAATCAGCTCCAACCGAGCATCCCAACTCAATATTTGATAATCCCGGGAATTGTTTTTTTACTTCCAACAATACAGACGTATTTTTTCTCATTTCCGTTGCAAGTGGAACATAATATGTACCATAATTATTGCTGATACTCGTCAATAATCTATACGAATAGCCCAAAACATCTCCTTCAACACCAATATGGTGAACCTGAACCCTACTATTCAATGTTGTAGCAGTTCCATCTTTATTGTAAATTGGAGAAGAAATAAAGGGAGTGCCAATGATTCGACTATGAAAGGTCCAACCTTCAACATAGATATAATTATTAAAATACGAATCAGATCCACCAAATATAAGCCCATCCTTATCATGATAAGGACCCGATTGATCCGTAGTATTCAGATATTCATACAGTATGCCTTTGACAAAAGGAAACTTCGCGTTTCGCACAGTAACTCCCCAAAGTCCATCAGCCTTATTTACAGCATACCACATCAACTTAACAGGACCATCTTCCGACAGATTTTGCCAATATCCGCTCACCCTGAAATCCGAAATATCCACGTCAAGTTTCAGGTGTTGGGATACAATGTGATTACCAAGTGTATTCAGTTGTTCTCCGGTAGAAGCATCTGCACCTCCTGAACGTGAAAAAAAGATATCTTTGAATGCTGCAAAATTAGTTGGTTGCTTCCCATATCCCGGCACTGAGCCGCCCCATTGCGCTACATGATCCACTCCATATTGTATATGTACGGGCAACTGCCCCCCGATTCTTCCATATAAATACTTATGATGAAGAAGAACATTACTTGCATAGATATTATCCGTAAACCAACCGTGAGAGATAGCTCCTTTTACTTCCAACAAACCGTAAGTAAATGGAACAGCGGTGAAATGTTCCATCCCGAAGGTGATTTTAGGCATGGGACGTGCATTCTTCGAAAATAGTAATCCACCACAGGACAAAGCAGAATCCTGACTTCCCAACTGCTCTTCGCGTGCACCTACAGTTAGGTCGAATACAGAAAAACGTGCCTGAACATAATATTCGTGAAGAAAGGCTGTTGCTTTGCCCTTATCGGTTTGAAGCAGTAAATTGGCTTTAAACCGATAATCAAATCGTCCTTTCTTCGTTCCAAAATCTTTACTCACACCTGCAAAAACTCCCACCCCGAAAGGAGAGGAAGATATTTTTCCGTATTGATCACTTTGCAACCAAAATGGTGCATATTTTCCGGACGAAGCCACCCCCATAAAACCCACATCATACTTTATCGTATCATTTTGGGCATGAATAAGAACAGGCAAGAGTATAAGAAGTAAAAAAATATATCGTTGTTTAAACATTCCAAAGAGATCTATGAATTATGAATTATAAACTATACACCGTCAACCTTACACTATACACTATACACTATACACTATCAACTGTCAACTACAGACTACCAACTACCAACTAATTTCACGGTTCAAAACTCCAAAAATCATTGATAATATCCGTATCATTTTCTCCCTGACCAATATAACCTTTTCCATTTATCACAAAACAAACAGCATTTTCACGGGCACCACCCGGTATATCTCCCCGGTTATACCAAACATTCCGTATGGCATCGTATTCCATAACATCCGAAAGTACTCCTCCACCCGTTTGCGGACCTCCCCAATGCCTGCCTGTTGAAACAAAGAAACGATTATTGATACTAAAAGACAACGCATTTTCACGACCTTTATCGGGCATTTCTTTGCGCTTCATCCAACTATCTGTTGTCGGAAAATACTCCCACCAATCATTGTAATTTCCTACTCTAAAGCCCGTCCCGAAATAAACATGTTCATCATCGGCACATACTATGGCTCCCATTCGAGATAGCGCTGGAAAATCATTTAAACGAACCCAACTGTCCTGATCCGGATTGTATTTCCAGAATTCATTCGTAAAAGCAGACTCATTAAATCCTTCACCCACATAAACACAATTATTAAGTACAAAACTAACGCAGGCATCAGTGGCGGTACTTGGATAATCCATTTTTTGTGTCCAGTTGTTCAAAATGGGATCATACATCCAAAAATCATGTAAGTTTCCTCCAGTATAAACACTTTTTGCTATATTATAACCAAGTCCCACGTAGGCTTTTCCATTCACAACAGCAGCGATGGCTTTTACTCTGGCTATACCCGGAAATTGTGCTTTCTGTGCCCATTTGTCCTGCAACGGATCATATTGCCAACAATCATTCAATGCTCCGCTCCGTACCTCAGTTCTACCCAAAGCAACATAACCTTTTCCATCAATTACAAATGCAGATGCAGATGCTCTTCCTGTTCCGGGCATGGAAGTTACTTTCTGAAATGATATTGGCGGATAAGGTGAGTCAACCATTTCATTACAACTCAGAAACAAAGAGACAAACAGCAAGTATAAGAATAGTTTGGAGAAGTTCATTTAGCAAATAGTCTATAGTTAGTAGTCGGTAGTGGATAATTAGTGGGAGTTGATAAGATTTGGTAGTTCTATTTCTTACTAACAAATCATTTTTTTATTATATGACAAAACGTCAAGAAAATAATACTAAAATACTCTTTGATAGATTGTTGCTGAATATATTTCATATTCAATCGAATTTTAGTTGGCATAATTTCATCAATGTAGACTTTCTCCGGATCAATAGCCGACCCCAGCATTATATTTTCATCCACATATTCAATCGATGCATAATCTGTTATTCCCGGACGGACACTTAAAACTTCTAACTGTTCCGGAGTATATAAATTCACGTATTTACGAACTTCGGGACGGGGACCAACGAAACTCATGTCTCCCTTCAACACATTATAAAGCTGAGGTAGTTCATCTAATTTAAACCGACGAATAAAAACACCTACATTTGTCATTCTGGGATCATTTCCACCAATTGTTATTAACCCCTTCTTGTCTGATCCAACACACATGGAGCGAAATTTAAATATTTTGAAGTCTAGACCATTCTTTCCCACTCTTTTTTGGATGTAAAATCCGCCACCACTGCTTTCGACAATAATTAGCAGGTAAATAATTACAAACAAGGGAAACAAGATCAGTATACCCAACAATGAAAGTATAATATCAAATAAACGAATCATCTCTTTTGTATAACTTTTTCGTAAGCCTCAACAACTGTTCTTATTACAAAATTCACTTCCTCATTAGTCAATTGAGGATAAATAGGCAATGAAATTTCGTGTGAATAATTCTGATATGCTTGGGGATATTCATTTATATCGTATCCCTTATTTTTAAAAAAACTCAACATAGGCATGGGAATAAAATGAACATTCACAGCCACTTCCTGTTTTGCTATTTCATCAATCATATCATCCCGTTGTTGTTCTGTAATTTCCTTTATACGCAAAGCGTAAATATGATATGAAGTTTCTTTTTCCTTATCTTTAGAAGGTGGTAAAACAGCCCATTCATAGTTACGAAAAGCGGTATCATATTGTCCGAAAATTCGTTTACGTGAAACCAACAAGTCCGAATATTGACGCATTTGAGCTAAACCAATAGCGGCATTTACATCGGGCATATTAATTTTCATACCAAAGTCCACAATATCGTATTTCCAACCGCCTGCTTTACTTTTTGAAAAAGCATCCTTGGTTTGACAATTTAATGTCATTTGTCTTAGCGAAGCATATAAAGCTGAATTATCAAACGGTTCCGGTAAATTTAAACAAATAGCTCCTCCTTCAGCAGTCGTAATGTTCTTCACCGCGTGAAGTGAGAAAATAGCCACATCTGTTTCACAACCTGTTCGTTTGTCATTTCGATAATACGCACCTAAAGAATGAGCTGCATCATTTACAACTAAAATTCGACCTAATTGTTGTTGAACCTGAGATGTTGGCTGAAACATTGCCCGTATTTCTTTTTCTGTAACAACTTCCATGATTGCGTCATAATCACACGGAAACCCTGCTATATCAACAGGTATGATTGCTTTTGTTTTAGGAGTTATTGCAACACGAATAGCTTCTACAGAAATATTAAAATCTTCACAGGTATCAACCATTATGGGTTTAGCTCCGGCATGCAAAACTGCCAATGCTGTAGCTGCATAAGTGTAAGCTGGAACGATAACCTCATCGCCTTCTTTCACTCCCAGCCATTTCAACATCATAATAGTTCCCGAAGTCCAGGAATTTACACACAATACTTCCTGCGCTGCACATAATTTCTTAATTTCATTTTCTAGAGCTTTTACTTTTGGGCCAGTAGTAATCCAACCTGAGTTTAATGAATCTACAACTTCATTAACAACTGATTCATCTACATAAGGAGGAGAGAAACTTATTTTCATAATTAGTACATTATTATAATAATAAAAACATAAAGAGAGTACAATATCTATTATAGTATTGAACAGACACGAGATAAAGCTGAAATCAAATCATAACCATCCCAGATTAAACTAAAGTCTGTTGTTTTTCCAATTGGAACAATTCTATCTATACCATTAAACTTCATTTCTAATACAAGTTTCGATAACTCGTCATTATCATAACCATAATAAGCTAAGGTTTGATATTTTCTATTTACTATTTTTTTCAGCTCATTAAGTGTAGATGCATCGTACTCTAGAAAATAACCACCAGCACATCGATTTTTATCTATATCAACTGATAATTCAGATACTTTTATTCTCCACAGCTTGTTATCAATAGGAATTTCTCTCCTGATTTCGGCATTATCCTGACTTTGCAAATACAATGCGGAAAGTTTATCTACGGACAAAATTGGAGACAACACATATTGATCTATTCTTAATTGTAGTGCACTCCAAAACATTTCCTTTGCTTGAGAAATATTTTTTTTATCTCCTGTCCAAATAACTAACCGAGGAGCTGAACATGCATTTTGATCAAAAAGATAAGTGTCGTTGAAGAAATTCTCTGCAACTTTAGTAGTGTTTTGCTCATTTACGAATTCATCAGCATTTATAGCAGCTATAGAATATCTATCTGCAAAAGTAACATCATAGGCTCTTGCCGGGATAACAGACTTTCGAATTTGAGCAATAGTATCATCGCCTCCCCAAATAACGCGAACATCACAGATTGATGATAAGTAATTTGTTGCTATACTTTGTCTATCATATTGGATTAACAACAAGCGATCTGCAATTTCTTTAAACTTAATTAATGAAGCAACTTTATTAATAGCACTACAAATAATCTCGACTTGTTCAAACGATTTAGAGGGTACGCGTACAATATTTATATTTCCACTTAAGATACCAGCAACCATCGAGTAAGCAAAATTAACTGGGACATTAGAAGGTGCCACGTGAAAAGCAACTCCACGACCTAATCTAATAATATTTTCAGTCCGCTTTTTCTTAAGCGCAATTATATTTGCTTTCCTGCAAAAAAAAGCAAAAGTTGCTACATCAGAAAATAACCTGGCAGCAGGCAATTTCATTAACTCATTTGACAATGCACTCAGGAAATCAATAGCACTGTCCGAAAAAATTTCATCGGGACTTAAATCCCTTACATTCTCCAACTTACTCTGGTTAGAAAAAAGAAAATTTATATCATTAAAATTTTGTTGCATATGTATCGCTACAGCCTCTTATTTCTGCGTTTTTAATTCTACCTAATATCTTAAAGTATTTTCCATTTCTACCACATGGGCAATCATCTTCACCTAGTACTATACCTTCATCTTCTGTCAATAATGCATGTCCGGGATAACTTTTTGGTAATAATGAAACTACTTCGATTATACCCTGCTCACCAAAATCTGCTACAGAGAAATCAGAGGATCTTCTAATAATAATATCGGAAAAGTTAGAAGCATGTAAATGTCCATGCTCGCACTCCATGTATATAGTACCGGTTTGTTCAACCATTCCGTAATAATCGTGAATATTATTCACATTTATTCCACAGACCTTATTCAATCTAGCCTTAAATTCATCTGGTGAAACAGATTCACTCTGCAACTTCTTCCAACCACCACCATGAATTAAAACTGAATTTGATAAATCAGGTTGATAATCAGATTTAACTAGTTCTTTATAGAAATGTTGCCAAACCATAAATGTGAATCCAAACATAAAAATGGTTTCATCTTTATGTTCTTCAAGAAAAAGTTTAATATTTTCAATGTCGAGCTCCATGTTTTCATCCAAAGCATATAACCTTTTCGAACCAAACATCGAAAAACCTAGAATCCCTGCTCCCCGTGCCGAAAACATTGTTCTGTCCTTTACAACGGCAGAACTATCCAGAATTAACATAGGTACACGTTTCTTTCCTATAAAATTAGAAACGATTTTTGTCAACACTTTCGTTTGATTGGAAGATGTATCTCTATCTAAATAAATTTTCGATACTTGTTGACCGGATGTCCCTGATGACGTCATTGTTTTTACAACTTCATCTTTCGATACACTTAGAAGATCCAGTTCTTTAAACATTCTTACAGGAAGAAATGGAAGATCATAATAATTGGTTATATCCTCTACATTACAACCAATTGCATCAATCATTTTTTTATACTTCGATGAATTCAGACAATGGAATTGAGTAAGCATTTTTAGCTCTTCAGTTAACATTATTCCTTTTTCAACTTTATTCAACGAATAAGGTTCTATTTGCAACAACTCTTCTAAACTCACAGTATTATTCATTTAACAAATTAGAATATAACACTTTGCCTGATGTATTCTTAGGAATCTCTTCGATTACTCTGACTTCAAAAGCTCTACTGTTAAGTCCTGTTTTTTCAGCCAACAAATTTTTAATTTGATCTGATTTAGAACTATCAGTAATATAAATCAACATTTTATCATCAATACCCACACATGCACAAGAAGCAGTCACGAACTTGACAATTTGTTCAGCAGCATCAAGATTCACACGATTACCATATATTTTAATAAATCGTTTCTTTCTTCCCGTTATATAATAAAATCCATCAGCATCTCGCCTTGCAATGTCACCCGTATAAAGCTTGCCATTGTTTTCATCTCCTTTAATCAGATCATTCTTGCAATCAGCATAGCCTAAACTTACATTTTTCCCTAAATAAATCAATTCTCCGTCCTTCTCTGATTCTACAATTTCACAACCATTATCATCTATCAATTTAAACGTTCCACCGGGTATAGCTATACCTATACTACTAGTTTTATCAGATGCAGACTCAAATGGTAAGTAACTCATTCGTGCTGTAGCCTCTGTCTGTCCATACATCACAATAAACTTTTTATCTGAAAGCTTAGCATTATCAACATACTCTTTCACCAAATTAGAAGATAACTTTCCACCTGCTTGAGTCAATACTTTCATATCAGGCAATGACATTTTGAAGAAACGTAAACGTTTCAACATTTCGTAAGTGTAGGGGACACCTGCCATCGAAGTGGCTTTTTGCTCTCTTGCAAACTCCCAAAACTCTTTCTGAGCTATCGATTTATCAGTGAGTAGAATAGTGGCTCCTGAAATAAAATGACTATTTATAACAGATAAACCATACGAATAATGCATAGGAAGAGAAGTAATAGGCCTTTCATCAGCAGACAGCTGTAAATAGGCCGCTATTGATTCTGCATTAGCTTGTATATTCTCATAACTTATACGAACTAATTTTGGACTACCTGTACTTCCTGATGTAGTAAGTAATAATGCTAAGTTTTCATTTAATGGTAAAGAAGTGTCGATTTGCAATGAAATAAGGTAATATTCAGTTGAACTAAATACAATCTCATAATCAAGAAAATCTATTAAACGGGATTGTGGAATCCATAAAAATTCAGGGTTATATATTTTAATCATTTTTTTTAACATGCCAATTTCCAAAAATGCATCAAGCATAAGTGGAACCACTTTATTTGTTAAAAATGCAATGTAGCCTTTGAATGCATCAATTGAATTCTGACATAAACAAAAAACCAAACATCTATGATTAATTTTTTCATATAAAGTTGATGCAAAAGAATTTATATCGTTATAACAAACTCGTTCATTTTTGTCAGTTATAATTGCTATTAAATTATTAGATGATGTCAACATTTGATCTATCATTATAGCTTCATTTCATGTAAAACATCAAAAACTTTTTCTGCAATTTTTCCACTACTTAATCCACAACTATCAAGCATATATTTATAATCGCCAGCATGTGGGAAAAAATCATCTATGCCAAGAATCAATAACTGAGGAGAATCTGCCTTTTGAGCAATATATTCTGCAACTGAACTTCCCAACCCACCAATTACTGTACCTTCTTCAACAGTTACAATTAGTTTAGAATTTTCACAAACTCGATCAATAGCTAATTTATCTAAAGGTTTTATTGTATGCATATTTAGAACGCCGGCATCTATACCTTTTTCTTTTAGAATATTTGATGCTTGCAATGACTGATAAACCATCGTTCCAGCAGCAATAAATGTTATATCTTTACCTTCTTTTAGTGCAATTGCTTTACCAATTTCAAATTGATAATCCTCATTATAAACAATTGGATTATTTTGTTCTCCAACTAATCGGAGATAAACAGGACCTTCAAATTGAGCTGCTGCAATTGTAGCTTTTACAACCTCAGTTGAATCAGCTGGCGAAATTATAGTCAAACCGGGTATGGTTCGCATCAAAGAAACATCATCAATGCTATAATGGGTATTACCTTGATAAGTTACACCAATGCCAGCAGCAAGTCCAACAACTTTAATGTTATGCTGCATGTAACCAAGATGTAATTTTATTTGTTCAAAAGATCTGGTGGTTATAAATGAAGCAAAGCTTGTTGCAAAAACGATTTTGCCTTCACTAGCCAAACCCGAAGCAATCCCTATAAGATTTTGCTCTGCTATTCCAACAGTCAAATACTTTTCAGGGTATGCTTGCTTATATCTATCCAATCCTGATGATTTTGTAAAATCTGCAGAAATAGCCATTATTTCACTAAAATGCGGAGCAATCTCATACATGGCTGAACCAAAAGTTCCTCTTTCACCTAACATTGCCCAAACTCTGATATTTCCCCGTTTTATTTCAATCATATAATTTCCTCCGACTTTAATGAATTCAAAGCTTCATAATATTGTTCCTCAGTGAGATGAGCATGATGCCATTTATTATCATCTTCCATGAATTGAACTCCTTTACCTTTTATTGTATTTGCCACTATAGCAAAAGGCTTATCGGAAACCTGTTCATTTCTTTTATTAATTGTAATAAAGAGTTGTTCAATATTGTGTCCATCCACTACTGCTACATCCCATCCAAGGGCTGTTAAAACCCTTTCAAAATCAATGTTCATAACTTCATCAGTATGTCCATCTTGTTGCCATTTATTGTGGTCAATAATAGCAATTAAATTAGATAATTTAAATTGTGCAGCTGCCATAAATGCCTCCCAAACACTACCTTCATTACATTCACCATCACCAAGTATTACATAAGTTCTATATTTTAATTTTTCCAACTTTGCATAATATGCTTTACCAACTGCAAAAGATAATCCCATTCCTAGACTTCCACTTGAGCACTCAATTCCTTTACTAAGATTCTTTACCGGATGTGCAGGTAAGAAACCACCATCCATCATAAAATTATCTTTGAATTCTTCATCCGAAAAATATCCTGTAATATTTAAAATAGAATATAATCCTACATAAGCATGCCCTTTACTTAAGATAAATCGATCACGTTCATTCCATACAGGATTATTGCAATCATAATTCAATATTCCACCATATAATACAGCCAAAATATCAGATAAAGAAAGTGCTGACCCAATATGAACTCCTTTCTTACCTGAATTATATGAAGCAGTCAGTATTTTTTTTCTAATTAAAGTTGCATACTGCTCACATTTCTCAATAATTTCTACTTTATTCATTACATACCTCCATCTATTCGAATTATTTGACCATTAATAAAAGAAGATTTGTCCGAAGCCAGAAACAATGCTAATTGAGCAATTTCTTGAGGATTTGCTAATCGTTTTATTGCACTTCTTCTCAGAATTTCTTCATTTGCTTCTTTTCCCATTTCTTCAGCCATATTAGTATCTGTCATACTTGGCGCAATAGCATTTACCCGTATATTACGAGCCGCATACTCTTGTGAAATTGATTTAGTAAAATACATAAAAGCAGCTTTACTACTACCATATGAAGTATTTGCAGTAAACGCATCTATACCTCCTACTGATCCTAAATTAATAATGCTCCCACTACCATTTTTGCTCATAATTTTGAGAACATATTGGGTTAAGATGACCTGAGAGAAAAAATTAATTTGAAATACTTTTTTAATTGATTCAATTGATGTCATTTGCAGTAAACCTTTAGTCACTATTCCTGCATTATTCACAAGTATATCAATATTAATTCTTTGTTTGAATATTAGCTGTAAAGTAAGTTTAATCTCTTCCTCTTTACAGAAGTCAAAATAAAATGGATATATTGATATACCATTTCTTTGGCTCAATTCTGATAATTTACTTTCAAATTCTGAATTACTCGATCGAGTGCAAGCTATAATGTTTGCTCCCTCACTTGCAAATAGATTCATGATTTCCAAACCAATCCCGCGATTACAGCCTGTTATCAAAGCTGTTTTCCCCTCTAATAACTTAGAATTGCAGATCATAACTCTTAGTAAGTATTTCTTTTCCTTTTTCATAGGAAGACATATCAATGATATCATCAGTCTCTAACATAATATCAAATGCATCCTCTAATGCAGCAATTAAGGACATATGTCCAACTGAGTCCCATAAGGCTGTGTCTTGATATTTTAATCCAGCCAATCGATCTTCTTCAATTTCCAATGTATCACAAAATGCTTTGTTGTATAATTCTAAAGTATTCATCGTATTATCAAATAGTTTAATTTATATTATTTATTATTTCTATTTTTTCTTGATCTCGAAAATTTCAAATTTAAATCATAATTCATTAAGATTCTCTCTCTTCCATCCTCTAATGTTATTTTATCAACCTCTACCGCTCCGTTCATTTTACTAAAAACTAGAACTTTATTATTAACCGAATCAACTTCAAAACTTAGATTATTTACACCCAGCACATAAAGAATTTCAAGGTGCTTATTATTTAGAAATGTTGACCAAATTGACTCTTTATTTTCCGGGTTCCATACCCAGTATTCCCCTCTGGCTCCTGTTGCCGTTACAAATTTTTTTTTCGATTTTTTATCTGTGGATTGATACCTTTTCCAAACTTCAACAATTAGCCTTGGATTTAATAAAAATGATGGAACAGCTGCAATTGCTAATGAAATTTTATGTTTTCTTAAATTGCTAAATTGTTCTTCGACATCAAGGTTTGCACTTACAAAGCCACAAATAATATCACTATCATCCACCGCACATAAAATAACCTCATTGGGGTCATTTAATAATATTTTATAGTACTGTTTCAAAAAAGACTTTTTCATTTGAGAAAAGAATCCCACAGAATAAGTATCTCTTACATTATAATGAAGAGTTACAATCTCATTGATATCACTCAATTTTGCTAATCTAAATCTCATATTTAACTTATGTTTATCTTCAAAATATATTATCCATTAATTAAATCTCACTCTAAATCTAAAACTCACCAATAACAACCACCTTCAACTATTTCAGCTTTTTGGGGTCTATCACTCTCAGGAGGAAATACAAAATATTCATTAATGTAGTTGGTTGTTTTTTCATAATCAATGTATCTTTTTCCTTTTATTCCAAATAAAAATTGAGTGATACCTCTATTTATCAATTTCTTACCAGATCATTTAGAACAACTAATAATCGGTTATTTTAAAGTGGACACTAGTGTTTTATTATATTTAAAAATGGATAATCATTTTATATTGATGATACAACTGCAACCGCATCTACCATTTTTGAAATTTGTTTGACCGGTAGAAAATCTTCTTTTAGATTTATTGCATTTGATTTATATTTTGAAAGCACATCAATCTGGCACATCTTATCAAGTGCTTCTTCTACATCAATTATAGTTGGATTAATTAATGCTATTCCAGAATTATTCCGTAATACAAAAACAAATGCTTCTTGACTGTTAGACATTATAATTGGAAGGTCAGCAAGAATGTAATCAATAATTTTTGTTGGAAAAGCAACAGGTGAATGTGAATGATAAAATGAAAGTGCAAAGTCTGACATTTTCAAAATTGATAAATAATCTTTTATATCAAGATAACCAGTAAAAACTACATTCGTTAAATTTAATTCTGTTTTGATTTTTTCAAGTGTGCTTCTGTTTGGCCCATTCCCTGTAAAAAATATCTTCAATGATTTTTGATTTTTTAATTGTGCTAAGGCACGTAGTATAATCTCATGATCATGACTAGCACCTAGTGTGCCCGAAAATACTCCCCAAATTTCTCCTTCCTTTTTTTCATAACTGCAATTATAATTTTCTATAATGCTAAAATCTAAAAAAGGAGAAGGATATGAAACAACTTTTGGTTTATCAATTACTTCAGGATAAATTTCTTCTGCATATTCTCTAAACTTTTCGTTTAAATATATAAATGAATCCCCTATTTGAAATAGTTTTCTTCTTGAATAAAATAATGGTAGTGATAAGAATTTAAATAATTTCTTTTTTATGCCTTCTGCATAATTAATAGAACCTTCTGGCCATAAATCACGAAGTTCAATGACGATTTTGCATCCAAATACTCTTTTTAAAAACCAGATATATGTTGTCACAAACATAATAGGCCCTGATAAAAAAATCACATCAGGTTTTTTGTAAAAAAAAGACTTAGTAATAAATGAGAGTGAAAAGAATATGTTTGAAAAAAGGCGTCTTAATCCGGTATGGCTTTTATAAGAAAAAGCTGGCAAACAAATTAATTTAAAATTTTCTTTTTTATAATGTTGCTCCTTATTTCTAAACTTCTTTGTGGCATGAGAGAAAGATGTTTGCCACCAAATTACGCTTGTATTGTGATTAAGTAAAGTATCAATAAATTTAATACTTCTATTAAAACCAGGTTCCCCTGGTAATGCATCCCAAGGGTTAACGTACCAGATATTTTTTTTCATTTTTACTATTAAATAAATAATTAGACAATGTAAGTTATATGAATATATTAATACTTATTAAGTGTTTTATATAAGATATGGTTCACTATAAAATGTATATCTTCTGTGATTTGCATATCGTCAATTGCTATATGCAAACAAATTTTCGCCAAATTAAGAAGTTTTCCTCCCGATAATCCAGTAAAACCAATGGTGGTAACATTTTTTTTATTCGCATATTCAATTGCTTTTAATACATTAACAGAATTTCCGCTTCCAGAAATCCCTAATACAATGTCGCCCTCGTTTAAAAAGTTTTTTAATTGTTCCTCAAAAATTACATCATATCCTACATCATTTGAATAAGCCAAAATAGTAGGTATATTATCATTTAAGCAAGTAATCTTAAATCTGCGATCTTTATCATATGAACAACCCTTTAAGATATCGCAAACCATGTGAGAGGCAGTTGACCCACTCCCCCCATTTCCAAAAACATATATATGCTTTCCTGCATCTCTGGCTAGAATGAATTGTTCAGCCACTTTTTCTATTGTGTCTATATCTACTTCCTTTAAAGTCGCACTTAATAAATCCAAATACTTTTGAATTTGTGTTTTCATAACGATATTATTTTTTAAAGATTATTTTAGTGCCATCAAAATCAAAGTTAAATAGCAATTCTCTACAGAAACTTAATGCTCTCCTTAGTTTTTCATGATTTTCTTCTGGAACATAAAATAACAAAAAACCACCACCTCCTGCTCCAAGTAATTTTCCTCCAACAGCACCGTTTTGCAAAGCAATTCTGTAAATATTATCAATTTCGTTATTTGATATCATCGTTGCCAACTCTTTTTTTTCTTGCCATGCTTCATTTAGATATTCACCCAACAAATCAACATTTCCTTTATTTAAATCGTCAAATAGTTGAGATGCAAGATGTGATAGTTTTTTAAGATTCTTTTTTACATCAACCGATTCCATGGTATTATTATTTTGTTCTGTCAAAATACTTGATGCTGATCTGGTCAAATTTGTATAAAAGAGCAAAAGATTATTCTGTAATTTCAAAAGTTTAGAATGAGGTAAAAGAATTGGCTTTATTTCGACTGTTTCATCTGGATTAAATTGGATATATTTTAAACCGCCAATAGCACAGCCATATTGATCCTGCTTGCCAATTGGTTCATTAAGAATATCTATTTCAAAATGACAGGCTAATCTGGCAATTTCGTAGTTGGGTATTGTTTCATCCTGATAATTAGAACATAAATTAACTAACCCACTTGTAAATGCAGAAGAAGATCCCATGCCAGTTCCCGCAGGAATATCGGATATAGAACTAAAGTCTACATTTCTGATTCGAAAATGACGAAAAACTTCTCTTATTATAGGGTGTTTAATTTCATCTATTGAACCGACTTCTTCTGTTTTTGAATATTTCAAAATATATCTCCCAGGATGAAAGTATTCATGCATTGATAAATAAATGTATTTATCAATACTTGTTGAAATTACACACCCTGGATAATCTTTATAAAAACTTTTAAGGTCTGTTCCTCCTCCAACAAAGCTAATGCGGAATGGGGTTTTACTTATTATCATTTAATCAATATTATAGTTTTATTATTAAGTTAGCTTTACTTCTAGATTTCTTAACTAGCTCGTATTCATCTTGTATTCTTTCTTTATAAAGGTTCTGAATTTCGTTATCTTTCATATCTTTCGCTTTATAGAAATTTTCAAAACGTTTTTTCCTTAAATCTTCGTTAGTATCCACAAAAATTTTCACTGTTGAAATACTATTAATATATGGTTGATCTATTGCAATTACACCATCAATAAAAATAACCTGAGCATCTTTTATTGAAATAAGAAGTGTTTGAGAAGAAATCGAGCGTGTTAATGACTCATAGGGTGTGATCGAAATTTCACCTTTCTCTAAAAGAATTGAAATATCATTTGAAATATTATCATACTGGTATCGGTCTTTCACAGTCATTGTATGATTTCTATGGTGTACGGGCAATATCCAATGATCTAATGCTATTGATGTTGATAAAACGGAGTATTCTTTCAATTTTTGTTGTATAAAGTTAATCACCGTTGATTTCCCTGAACATGAGAGACCTCCAACTCCAATAATTATTTTCTTATTTTCTTTTAGCAGATCAATAATTTTAGTGATGCATTTTTTTATCATAACATTTGATTCCATTGCCAGTATTTCATTTACCGCTGATAGAAGATTATTTGATTTAAAAGAGGGCAAAACATTATATTTTTTATCATTCCCGCCATATCCAGTCTCAACGAGAATTGTATGTGTTCCCACATTTATACCAGTTAAGATATCTGTTGTGCTATCGCCTATTAAATATGATCCTCTAAGCTCAATATTGAATTCATTTACAGCTTTATCTATCATCCCCGTGTTTGGTTTCCTACAATTACATTCGATTTTTAACTCTTTAACTTCGCCTTCAAATCCTTTATCTGTATGATGAGGACAAAAATAAATCTTGTCCAAATAGGCTCTTTCTAATCCTAGGAGATGTTCCATTTTGTTATGTATCTCTTTTAAATCTTTGTATGTACACATTCCCTTTGCAATTACTGGTTGGTTTGTAATAACAATTGCGAGAAAATCTGAATGATTAATTTTTCTTATTGCTTCAGTAACTCCACTAATAAGCTCAAATTCATCGGAATTCTTTAAGTTATTTACCTCTTTATTGATTACACCATCCCTATCAATGAAGATTACCTTTCTTTTCGATTCATTATTTAGACGTCTTATCTTCCCATTAATTAAATCTTTTTCAATTTTTAGAAGTCTGTCCGGTGTTCCCATATCTTTAATATATTCGGCTGATCTGTATGCAAGAAGTATGTGTCCTTGGTTAACAATTGAAGGAAATATATCTTTGCCGAAATCACAATGTCTTTTTAAGGGAATAAAATTGAATATTTGTTCTGATAATATATATAGCGCCGAATTAACAATGTTCGGTTTATGGCTTTCATTATGTGGTTTTGGATAAAAAGAAATAATTTGATTCGTTTCCTCATTAAAGTCTAATAAGTCGCTGTCGTAAGGATGATCATTAGGATGAACCAATAAAGTGCCTATACTTGACGATTGCTTGTCAAATTCGATCATCTTATTTAAATTGATATCCATTATGGTATCCCCATAAAATACCATGAAACGCTCTTTGATAAATGATTCTATTTGTTTCATCGAACCAGCAGTTCCTAAAGCCTCCTTTTCGACAACATGATGAATTTTTACGCCCCATTTTGAACCATCACCGAAATAATCTTCAATTACATAAGCCATAAAGCCCGAAAGAATATAGATTTCAGTAATCCCATATCTTTTTGCAAGCTCAATTTGATATTCAATTATTGGCTTACCATTTATTGGCACCATCGGTTTTGGCAAATCTGTCCTGCCTAATCGGGTTCCTCTACCACCTGCAATAATTACTAAAACCATATTATATTATGTTATATTATTGATAAAATATTGTAACATTGATACTGAATAAAATGAATAATCCAAAGGCAAATCTTGAAGTATTTTTAATAAAGTGGCACATAAATTAAGTTACTAAGTATACAACTGACCTTACTGTTTGACTTGATTCTCAACATAACTTTTTTACAACTTTAGCGTTAACAAAACAACCAACTGTGTTTCGCCTAATATCCACTTGTAAAGAATCTTACTCACCAAAGATTTTTCTTTACTACTGGGAACTTCTATAAAATATACAAGCAGTAGTACTTTTGATTGTTCGTACAATTTAGTTATATAATCTAAAATAAAATCCAATTATCAGGGTATATATCTTTTGAATCATGAGAATTTATCCATTTTTTAGGAGAAATAATCACATGATTTGGTCTATTATTCAACCAGGCACCCCACCAACTAAAAGAACTATTTGCAACAATACAACATCTTGCTTTTGACATCAAATACATATCTATGTAGCTATTACAACCTTGATTATTGTTGATATAATTTACTGGAAAACCCTCAACTAAACTATCAACGTTGTTTTGACACCATTCAATATCGTTGGAGAAAATATAAAATTGAGGATTATCAATATTGTTTTTTACATAATCGATAGCTTTTATATAATATTCTAAAGTACAGATATTGTAAAAATTTTTCGAGTTGACATAATCTCCACGACGAATATGTATGGTAACTGAGTTATGAGAAATCATTATATTGACTAACGATTTATTGTATTCATCCAAATCTTGCTTAATATAAAATTCTTGCCTTATAATATCTTTACAATCAGCAAAATATTTCCAGGTTTGCCAATATCCTTCGTAATAGCAGTTTTCTTCAACATTAAAAACAGTATTATCATATACGTAATCTTGAATTTCAATAAATTCGGTTTTACATACAGGCATTAATTTTCTAATAACACGAGACAGTTTGTAATTTTTAATAGTTCGTGTAACCTTTTCTAGCTGCTGTTTGTTAGCAATATTCAATGAAATATCAAAAATCTTATCAAGTTCAAAACCGTTATGCAGTTTATAATGATTAAAATGTGATGTATCTATTAAAACTTCTTCTTCTGGGAATCTCTTTTTCAATGCTATCGCAAAGGCATATTGAAACATTTGGTTACCTAATCCTCCTATTATATTTACAATCTTCATATATGTATAAAAAATGTAGTACTATTTCCTAAGCTAATCTCTAAAATTTATTTATATGACTTCTATCCAAAAATAAATTAAAACTCATTTTAAATCTGTTCTGAGAAAGTGAAGCACTATTACACCTAATTTTCAATTTATTCTCCACCTTCTATTTTTGCCAAAGATAAACTAATTCAGAACTATTGAACCATCCTTTGATTGTTTTATTGTCAATATTTAAATTCATAAATAAATCAGTTAACGTACTTCTTTGATGAGATAAAAGAAGTCATTGACTATGTTTTTCAATGGAATTGTTGTTCCTAGTTTTGACTGACAATTTTAATAGCTCAACATCCTCTTCATTTAGTTTTATATATCTCGTGTTTAGTAAAATAAAGTATTATATTCCATATTACCAAATTATGGGGCATAATATTATTCCTATTACTTATTATTTTCCCAATATTTTTGTAAAAATGGATACCAAATTACATTTAAAATTCGCCTAACATAGTATTTTAAATATTCGAATTTAATTTTCTCATATTTTGTATTTTGATCAGACAAACGACTTGCAATAATTGCTCTTTTACTGAATGAACGTCCTTCAAAATTATTCCACTTAATTAATATTTTTGCACTATTTCTATATTTGTATACAAGACCTGATAAAATACTTTGATCATGTCTATTTTCAATAAAATTCGCAGACTCAAGGTGTCTTTCAGTTTCAATAACATCTAGCACTAAGTTAGGATGATATATCATCAAGTCTTTCCATTCTTCAATTAACTTGACTGTAGTTGAAGTTTTTTTTAAAAAAAAGGCTGTTGCGGAAATTTGATAATATTTCGGCCAAAAATTTCCTAAACTAGCAAAATAATCTATTACTGTCTTCCTGGACCATTTTTCATTCCTCTGATGAATTAATGAACAAATCATATTGAATTTTTCCAATCTTTCAAAGATATCCTTCCATTCAGAACAATTAGATAATGTACAACCGGCATCACAGTAAACCAAAATATCACCTTCTTCCATTTTATTTAAAGTTAAAAGAGTTATGTATGGTTTCCAAGACCATAACCCCCCTCCTCTTTTATACTTCATAGCTTCACAAGATAGAATCTCTTGATCCAAATCTTCTGGTCCATAATCTAAAATTTTATTGAACAAATTTAATGAACTGGCCTGTTTGACAATACGTTTTTTGGAGACTGCGAATTGTTTGTCTCCATAAGTAATAAAAAATAAATTCATATAAAAAGAGTGTAACGCAGTGTTAAATACATTAAATTAAATCTAAACCTTAGCATTCTCTCTAAGTTATGATAATTAAAACAATTTTAAACCAATTATTGTTTAAAATCGATTTTGATAAGATAAGAGTATTAATTCGACATTTTTAACATTAAAAGATTCACAAAATGGAATAAAAAAAATATGAATCTGATAAATATCAACAAAGACAGTACAGTTATCTTCTGAAATATAGATATTTAATCAATAAAATATTTAAAGCGCTCTCGTTTATTTGCTTAATTTTAAATCTTTTAGCTAAACTGTAAATGATTTCTAGATATATAGAATATAATTTAAATATTAACTGGTCGATCAACATACTTTATTACAATTGCTGGGTTTCCAGCAACTATTGCATAATCTGGAACGTTTTTTAATACTACTGCACCAGCACCAATACATGCGTAATTACCAATAGTTACAGGACCTAAGATAAGACAATTCGCTCCTATTTGCACATTGTCACCGATTACGGGACTTTTACCTTCACCATCAAATCTTCCTCCTCCAATTGTTGTATTTTGACGAATAGTTACATTACAACCAATAACTGTTGAACTTTCAACTACTATTCCAAATCCATGCCAAATTATAAATCCAACTCCAATTTTAGTCGTATCTTTTATATCTATACCAATTATCCATTCAAATATAAATTTATAAAATAATCGAAAAGGCAATCCAATTATTCGTAAAAATATATTTCTCGTGAAGTATTGACTGATTCTAAAGCATATAATAAAAGCTAGACCTTTTGAATTTCCTTTACAATTTCTTATTTCATAATATAAATTCATATTTACAATTAATAAAGACTAAACAAACTCATATATTATTTAAAACTATAATCTTAAAAAAAATATCTTATTCAAAATCAAAAGTATAAATCGCTATATAAATAAATTCTATTTATTTTCTAACAAGCTTAAATTAAGTGCAAATTCCAATTTTATTACAAGAAACTAATAAATTCTCAAGATCTTAATACCAAATTACAAACGTTCTAAAATTGTTTATTATTTTTTTAGAATAAATAAGATTACTTAACATAAACCTTATTGTTTTAATATCCCAATTTTAGAGTTTGTAGCTAACATTAAAAGTATAAATGCAGGAATTAACGTCAACCAAAACTGATGAACAAAAGCACAAGACTGTCCACTACGCATTACACCCACAATTAGCAACGATAAAACAGATAAAAAAATTTTATTAAAATCTAAATCGTTTGATCTCGTTAATAGACACCAAAAGCCGAGCCCTAAATTCAATATTATTGCATTATAAAAAATACCAAACCATCCTAAAGCATTATATCCTTCAACAAAAAGATAATAACCCCAACCTTCTCCACGCTCATAAATGTTTCCGTTTATTTTAGATATTGTTTGAGATAAATATGGATACTTCAAAAAAATAAGAGTATTTGCAAAATTTGATTTAAAAGTCTCAAATGGGTCAACAATATTATCCTGCATTGATATAAATAAAAGATGAGAAGGGGCGTAATAATCTTGTAGAATTAAATTTTCAGACAACAATTTATTTGAAGAATTTTCATTGCTTTTATTTTCTTTCAACAAAGTAGAGAAAGTCAGTCCTGTAATTCCTGATTCACGAACATTTGAAATAATCATTAATCCATTTATCAATAATATACCTGAAACAAGAGAAATTAATAATAATTTCTTATTAACCCTAATCGTATTAATTAAGGGAGTAACTTCATAGAAAAACAAAGTCAAGAAAAAATAGAGAATATTACTTCTGGCTCCAGCAGCGATTGAAACGGTAATTATAAAGGTAACGAATATTAGAAATAAAAAAAAAGATAATTTTCTTGTATTTTTTTTATTTGATTTATTCCTAAATAAAACATATAAGTAAAATACGCAAATACTAAAAAGTCCAAATACTAAACCAAACCATTGGCTGCCCATTGAATTTCCACCACCCCAAGCGAATTGTGATCTATTTAAATTAAAGAAAAGAAAAAGACATATAAATAGTACTATCGTTATAAAAAAGAAAATAATTTGACGTGATTTACTTTTGGATACTTTTACTTTTAAAAAAAATCTATTTGTCCTTATTATATTTACCTTAAGATAAATAACATAAGAAAAAAAGAATGATAGAAAAATAAATAACCAATACTCATAGAATAGTTTCGGTCCAAAATATGCACCAATAAAAATCGATAATTCAGGGAAGTATGCGTATCCAATTTGAGCAAAGATAGTATAAATATAAAGGACAAAAAAAGCAAAAGCATGCAAATCATTTTGTCTTTTTACCATTACTTTTATGCAATGAAAAACAAAAGCAGAAAGTATAATAATTAGAATGAAAGGTGGAATCATTATCTACGTACAACTTTAATTTGATTAGTAATAACATTTTCAATAACAATTATCTCCGTCATTTTAAAAATATATTTAGCAATTAGAAAATAAGTTCCTGTAAATAAAACAAAACAAATTGTAATTGAAGGTACTTGAGAAATTGAAACTGAGATCCACGAAAAAGTATAAGTTGTTATAAATCCAGCAAAAATAGAAGTTATGATATTTTTCATTATAAAAAACAAAAAATTGGATGATAAGAATTCTTTTGATTTAGATTTGAATTTTATCACAATAATAGAAGAAATGAATAATAGTGTAAAAGACAATGCATTCGCAATTCCAATACCAACAACAGAAAAGTGGTCTTTTAGAACCCCTGAAAGAATAAAAAAAACAACTGGTATTACTATCCCTAAAATTGCTATTTTTTTGTATTCACCCATAGAATAAAATAATGTTCTCAATAGATTTAATCCGGCAATAAAAATGGCTGCAACCAAATACCAAGGTATCACATTTGCAAGTTTTATAACTGAACTTTGAGTAAATGAACCATGTTGATAAAAAAGCGTAAGAATTGGAATTCTTAATGCTATAAATGCGGCGGCAGCAAATAGAGAGATCAATAACACATATTTTAATGTTAATTCAAATTTATAAAACGCCTCATTCCCATTCCCATTTGCGAAATCATCAGCAAGGTTAGGAAAAGAAACTATAGCGATGCCCATTCCTGTTGCTACTGATAAAAAACCTGAAAAACTTTGAGAGTACCCCAAAAAAGAAACACTTCCATTTGGTAAATAAGATGCCCAATAATATCCAATAGGTACAAAAATAGTGAATGGGAGGAGTGATAAGATGACAAAAAAAGTTTGAGTTAATAGCTTCTTATAATTGGAAATTCTATTTATCTTAAATTTAGATAACGAAAAATATGGGATAACTGCTTTAAAAAACACAGTAAATTGTATCAAATTAGCCAAAAAAAGACCTAATGAAATACTTCTTATGCCAATGTAATTGTGAAATATCATTACAAGTAATATCATTAAGAAAGCTGGTAATACAGAAGTCCAAGCAACTTTAATAAATTTCTTGTTATAATTTAACACGGCTGCTAAATAACTGGATGCAATAAATACTCCAGATCCAATCCATAACATTAAGGAAACCTCAATTGCTGTAGTATGTAATTTACTTGATAGGTTTGGAATTAAAATATGAATATTATAAATTGTGATTGAGCATCCAATCACAGCAAAAAGTATTGAGAATAACAAAATATATGACCATAAAGAGTTGATAAATGATTTAAGTTCAGATTCAACTGATTTGAGTTTTGCAAAATTAGGTAATAGCACTGAAGTAAAAATAACTGGAGCCATACCTGTAATAATCGTTGGCACTGAAAGTAAAGTAAAGTAAATGTCCATTTCAGATGATGCTCCAAATGAACTTACATATACAATTTGAGCGATGAAACCCAAAACACTACTTAAAACAAGAAATAAAGTAACGATGGCAGTATTTTTGAACATTTATATTTTGCGTTGTTAATATTTATATCAATATATGCATATCTTTTAGAACCTTCTGCCGAACGTTTAGAATGTTCTGCCGATGCTTTAGAACTCTCTGCTTGGTCTTTAGAATGTCTTACCGAGCCTTTAGAACTCTATGCCGAACGTTTAGAATGCTCTGCCGATGCTTTAGAACTCTATGCTTGGTCTTTAGAATGTCTTGCCGAGTCTTTAGAACTCTCTGCCGAACGTTTAGAATGCTCTGCCGATGCTTTAGAACTCTATGCTTGGTCTTTAGAATGTCTTGCCGAGTCTTTAGAACTCTCTGCCGAACGTTTAGAATACTCTGCCGATGCTTTAGAAGAAAACTACTGAATGAAAAAAAGTCTTTCTACTCCTCTTTTTCATATTCTATTTATTTGTTAGCAGTCGTTGGTGCAGTTTCTACAGTTTTTTGTGCTGTTTTCACTGCACTTTTAGCTGTCTGCCGGACTTTCTTCATTAATTCTGCAAAAGTATAATCTGATAACTTTGCTGCATCTTTTCCTTTATACAGAATTTTACCTACCGAGAGTATTTCGCCATCTTGCTCATACAACTCGTTTAGCAACGATACATTATTTTGAACAATGGTTCTGCGATTGCTGGTAATTTCGATTTGTTGCTGCTTATCAGCTGCCAGAGAATTGAAAGCAGCCGTCAAAACATCAATCAGCTCGTCAGTCAAACCTTGTTCAGCCAACGGAGCTTTATAGGTATGAATGTTTGCCAACACAATATGCAAATTTGCTATAACACCTTCCACATCATGATTTTCAATGCTTTTACGCAAAGCAGCAAAACCAAAAGAAGCGGGTGCAATGTTCAAAGTAGCTTTAGCAAGGTTTAAATAACCAGTGACACGATTAATAGGATCAATAAGATTATTCATCGTGTTAGAGTACCTTTCGGTAATGATTTTCTTTGCCAGTGTCTCGGATAGAGGTTCCAGCAAATCAGTAACAACAGTAATTTTGTTTTCGTAGTCAGTTACATAAGCATTAGTGAATTTAGGCGAGTATGCAGTAAAGTCTGCAAGATCGCGTTTCAAAGCAAATGCAACAGCTTTAGAAACAACAGGCAATTCTTCATCTTTGCAGTTGAAGAGTCGGGTGTTCATCATATTCATTTAATTATGTTTAAAATGTTTATTGATGAATATGAAATCAAGGAATAGAAAGAGCATATTGAAATTGTGAATTGAAAATTATAAATACATAACACAAAAACCATCAACACAAACTATTATTTACATGAAATTATTACCTACTACCTCCTGATATTACTTACTTCTTACTAATTTATACCGACTACTTACTTCTCACTACTTACTACTTACTACTTACTACTTACTTCTTACTTCTTACCATTAATCATCATCATATCATCACATCACCAAATCATCACATCATCCCATTATTCTTTCAGTGCGCTTTTCAAAAACATTGCTCCCAGCAAATAAAATACAATCAAAAATCCACCCAATACTCCACCGATTGCCATAGCTTTTGCTTTGCCCAGCCTTTCCTTTTCCAACGGGAAACGGGGCGTATCGATAATTTGCACGATAGGAGTTTCACGAGCCATATCTAATTTCAAAGTCTCTAGATTTTTCAATACCTCCGTATAAACCGTAGCATAGAGTTGTGAATTATATTCTTGTTTTAGTTTGGGAACAGCAGCAAAAGCCAATGCCTGATTAATATTCACCTGCGAATAACCCGCACTTCGGTAGAGAGAAGATTCGTATAACCGACGGATAGAATCCGCTTTAGCCTGCATCATATTGACATTAGCACGACTTTGAGCAGTCTTAGTTTCTTTGTAAAACCGATACGTAACTTCCATCAGCTTTTCTTCGAATAACTTAGAGAAAATTTCATTCTTACTGGTGAAGTTTACATTGACAAAACTCAGTTTTTTATCTTTACGAGCTATGGTGAGCGCATTAGACTTTATCAGCTTGTCATAAATACTATTCAGCACACTGTCCTGCGTACGGGTAAAACTTTCGCGTTTTTGTCCAACGGGATAACTGAGCGTCTGTAGCTCTTTATTGTCTTCCTGCTTCTGCCATTTATCCCGCAATTCATTAAACTGAATATATGCCTCCACCAGATTTTGCTTTTTATCCTGATACACTACCGGCGACAAAAGTGTTTGTTCAATAGTATGGGGCGATTGCATTATTTCCAATAGGTTATCGCCACTAAAAGCACCACTGCTACCACCGCCCAGCATACTGCTTACACCAAATGACGAAGCCAAATCGGCCAGTCCACCACCGCCGGCACTCTTTTCGACCAAAGCAAAAGAGAGTTTGGCAGTATATTTAGGAGGAGTAAGCAGCGAGGTTACCAATCCAATAGCAGTTCCTCCCAGTCCGAAAACCAGAATAAGTACCCATTTGGTCAGTAAGTACTGCCACCATTCTTTCGCTTTTTGTAGTAATTCTTTCAGCGATATTTCGTCGCTATTCGCTGTAGTCTGTTGTTGAACTGTGCTCATATTTATTTTTTTACAACTGAATAAATAAGTACCATAGCAGAGGTTATGGAAGTCAGAATACCTACTGTTTCACCTGCTGTCAATGGATTTTTCACTTCGGTTGGTTTTTCGGGCACTATAATACGGGCTCCGGGCTGTAATTTAGGATAAAACTTTATTCCCAGAAAACGGGTAGTGCTCCGAGCAGTACCGTTGGCATATAACACAAATACTTTCTTTTTCAGTGCTTGTTCTGTATATCCACCCGCACGATGGATATATTTCTTTAAACTCATTCCAGGTTGATAACCTACATAGGTAGGGAATAATACTTCACCCATTACCCGCACGGTTTGCAATTCGCGTGGCACAAAGATATCGTCACCATCTTCCAGAAAGAAATCATCTTTTCCACCCGGGTGTTTCATAATTTCTACCAGATTAATGCCCACTATACCTTCTGTCTTAAATACCTTATCCACCGATTTTGATTTTGAAAAGGTATTCTGAATAGAATCTAATCCTTCGGCAGGAGCAGCAATACCCGCTGTTTTAAGCATGGTGGCGTCCACCTTATTATCGTTTTTATTCTGATATAGTTTCTTAGCATTTTCCTTCGTAATTTGGTTCAGCTTTTGTTGAACTCCCGTCTCTTTTTCGGTACGTATAAGATAAGCACCCAACGGATAAGCATACTGTGTAAATCCACCAGCTCGTCTGATTACATCCGAAATACGTTCCGATTTGCTGGTAACGCTGTATTCGCCAGGTTGTAAAATTTCACCTTCCAACTTGACAGTACGTGTTTCTTCGTACCCCGAGATCGTACGGACAATCACCTTATCTCCATTTTCGAGCAGCATGTCGGCTCCCCCTTTTTTGAAGTTCAGTTCTTTATCCAGCGAGAATTTATACACAATGGTTTTGTCGGTCGTGTTCATTAAACGATCCGGATCTTTGATAATTCTGACCAACTCTACCGAATCGGCATTGGCCATTTCGGTAAATCCTTTGGCTTTAAATATCAAATCTTTCAGGGTAATATTTTCAACAAATTTAAAAGTACCCGGCGCTTGGACAGCTCCCGAGATAGAAATGGATTTTTCTTCTCGATAATCAAACAGACTGGTAATCATCACGGAATCGTCTTTTTGAAGCAATACATCCTCAGCAGCACCTTTAAGCACTTCTCCTAAATTGAATCCCAGTATTTCGGGTATTTGATTGGCTTGTTTTCGGTTGATAAACGCCATATTCATAAAGGCATCCTCTTTTAAGCCGTTTGCCTTCTCAATCAGTTTTTTAACGGTCATTCCCGCTTCCAGCGCATAGGTTCCAGGGCGATAAACCGAACCAGCGATATCCACACGGTTATCGAATATCTTAGAAGTAGTAGCCACATAACAGGAGTCTCCGGATTGTAATTTAAATGTTGCCAATTGATTTTCAGGAACATCAACTACAGTTTTACCATTGTTTTTCAAGCGTATAGTAGTAATAACAGATTTATTGGCATTATCACTATAGCCACCTGCAAACCGAACCAATTGCTGAAGGGTTTCTCCCGGCAATGCTTCAAACAAACCTTCACGTTTAATTGCACCCGAAATACTTACCCGGGCTTTGTAAGGGTCAATCTTGATAACATCCTCGTCCTGAAGCGCAATGTTATTTGTCAAAGCTCCATCCAACAGGAAACCGTACACATCCACATTAGCCACTACTTTACCGCGTCTCACGACCTTAATATCGCGCATAGTACCAATAGAATCGGGGCCACCACAAGCATAGAGTGCATTAAAAGCGGTTGCAAGAGACGGAAGCGTATATGTACCCGGACGGGTAGCTTCACCTACTACCGTAACACGAATGCTACGAATACTTCCCAGACTTACATTAATCTGAGCCCCGGGATAAATACCGGCAAGTCTACTTTTGATAGTACGGGTAACATTTTCGACAGTCTGACCGCTTACTTTTATGGGGCTAGCGTTGGGTACGCGTATATATCCTTCAGGTGTAACTTTCGGCTTAAAGTTCGCTTCGTACATGCCGGAAACATCTATAATCAACTCATCATACGTACCGAGAATGTAATTCGGAGGAGTTGGGATATTCAGCTTGGGCTCAAAAGTCAGATTTTGTTTGCTGAATAAATAAGAACCGAAAATACCGCCTGAAAATGGTTTAGATTTACCATTTTTTTCATTTTGGTTCGCAAAATTACTCTCATTTGTTTTGCTTTTTGCTTTCTTCTGTGTATCCTGAGACTGGTCGGTATCTTCCTCTCCATTATTCACATTTCTATCAACTACTTCATTTTGCTGTGTATTGGTAACAGCTCCGGCATTTCCACCTTTATATTTTTTATAGGCTGCCAATTGCTCAGGGCTCAATTTACTCAAATCAATGTTTTGAGCCATCAAACAAGCTGTCATTAAAGAGAATAGAAAGACAAATTTAATTTTCCTCATAGGTATATTATTGAAAATAGTTTACAATTTTAAGGGCTGCTCTAAAAAATGTACCTCTATTTAGCACAAAGAGGTTCGTCACTCCCACCCTGGAAATAACGAATTATTTTTTTAAACCCTGAAATATTTCTTACTTATAACCTGATGTAGCCAACAACATAAACGTTGCACTTACGTCCGGCATAAGATCATTTTAATTATATGATATCAATCTAAAACATTAACCAGCTACACAACTTTTTCGATAAATGATACCGGTACTGTAGTAATAGCCGAACCAAAACGTTCCAGTCTGATCAACACTTTATGTTTTCCTTTTACTTCAATCAACTCACCCATCATCCCTTTTAATGGCCCTTTGGTGATAGTCACAGACTCTCCACGGGCAAAATCCTCTACACTGAACTCTATCGGTTCATCAGCACCTTCCACCATCAACCGAAGATTCTCTATCTGACAATCGGGTATTGCAACCGGTTGTCCTCCTTCCCTGACAAAGGCTATAGCTCCATAAATTTTTGTTACCTTTTCAAAATCCTTACCATGAATATGTACAAAAATATATCCGTTTACAACAGGGATTAGCACTTCTTTAATTCTGTCGCTCCAACGGCGTTTTATCTTTTGTAGTGCTAAATAGTGCTCTATTCCCACATCCGAAAAACGTTCACTTACTTTTTTCTCTGCCCGTGGTGCAGTATAAACTGCATACCAACTTAGTTTCTCGGATTGTATGTCGTGTTGTTCTTTCAACTTTAATATATTTCAATTACACTAAATACTTTCTAAGTAGTTACAAGTGAATAGTTACGAGTTACAAGTCTATTTATATATTTATTCAACTTTACGACCAACTTTCAGCTTCTTACCACTACCTGATTATAGTTTATTAATAATTCTGAAACAAAAGCTGCTTACTGCTTACCGCTTACTCCTTACCGCTTACCGCTTACTGTTCACTGTCTAAAGTCTTCCATCCACCCATCGCCTGTCAATTACAGCTTTCGCATCAAAAACGACAGAACCGGCCTTATAGTACTTCTCAAAATCTATTATTTTAAATTCATCATGCGCTACTGCCAGTAAAACAGCATCATATTTCTTTTTATCATCCACCTTATCTATAATATCCACACCGTATTCCTGCTTCACTTCCTCTACCGAAGCCCACGGATCATAGATATCCACATTTAAACCAAATTCGCACAATTCCCTGTAGATATCCACCACCTTGGTATTTCGTATGTCCGGACAATTTTCTTTAAAAGTCACACCCAGCATCAGTACATTGGAACCTTTTATGGCATGTATCTTCTGTATCATCAATTTCAACAGCTTATTGGCAATAAAAGGCGCAATACTGTTGTTTACGTGCCGGCCTGAGAGTATTACCTGAGGCACATAACCCAATGATTCCGCCTTACTGGCCAGATAATATGGATCAACACTAATGCAATGACCTCCAACCAAACCCGGACGGTACTTTAAAAAATTCCATTTCGTTCCGGCAGCATCAATCACATCGTTGGTATCAATGCCTACTTTATCGAAAATAAGGGCTAATTCATTGACGAATGAGATATTCACATCACGCTGAGCATTTTCAATAATTTTCGATGCTTCGGCTACTTTTATACTGGGAGCTTTATGAGTTCCTGCTGTTATAATAGAGGAGTATAGGTTATCTACCTGATCGGCAATAACAGGAGTTGAGCCCGAAGTAACTTTTTTAATTTTGGTGAGGGTATTGACTTTATCACCGGGATTAATCCGTTCAGGACTATAACCAGCGTAAAAATCTTTATTAAATATAAGCCCTGAAACACGTTCAATTACAGGAATGCAATCTTCTTCCGTGCAACCGGGATATGTGGTTGACTCGTAAATTACAATGGCGTCATTGCTTATGACACGCCCGAGCATTTCCGAAGCTTTTATAAGCGGCTTCAGATCAGGCATATTAAATTTATTAATTGGTGTTGGTACTGTTACAATGAAGGTATTATACTCTTTCAGGTCGGCTTCATTGCTTGAAAATGACAAGCCAAGATTAGGATTTGAGCTACGAAGAGTTGTAGCCTCAAGCAAACCATTCAGGTCGGCCTCCAAGGTGTGATCAACACCTTGCTGTAATTCACCAACCCTGTTTTTATCTATATCGTATCCAAGTACTTTATACTTTTTGCCGAATTCAATAGAAAGTGGTAAGCCCACATAACCCAGTCCGACAACAGCAATTCTAAATTCTTTCATCA
>Ga0302286_10000109_pt1 | contig 70563 bp, 58 predicted proteins | sample III_Fen_E2_3_FD_198765 | JGI IMG/M metagenome (GOLD analysis project Ga0302286, IMG submission 198765) | Peat permafrost microbial communities from Stordalen Mire near Abisko, Sweden - III_Fen_E2_3 | ecosystem: Environmental > Terrestrial > Soil > Wetlands > Permafrost | place: Sweden: Abisko...
GCTGTTTCTCTGGTAATTCCGGCAGTCATTCCCGCAGCTGCCATCAGTTCCATTCTGCAATCCCCCTCCTTCGAATGCGTATTCATCATTCCACCTGCAAGCTTAATCAGTTTACCAATATGTCCGGTCAGAAGCATTGCTTCAAATCCTACATCTATCGCCATATCAATGGTATCACCAATAAAATTACTACATTTTACACTCTTATCCAAATCATATTGATAATGTTTTTTCATAAATTCTAAACCGTAATTACCTGGGGATACCGCAACCTCACCGCATCCTTCGGCTTTCTTAACACTTAGCTCCACCCGGATGGTGTCCAGTAACGCCTGGCTGCTCATCGGTTCAACAATCCCCGAAGTTCCAAGTATAGAGATTCCACCAATGATTCCAAGCTTCGGGTTAAAGGTTTTCTCTGCTAATTTTTCACCCTCCGGCACAGAGATCTCGATTCGTATTCCACCCTTATAGTCTGTAAGTCCACACACTTCACTGACTTCCTTTATTATCATTTCTCTCGGAACATGATTAATCGCCGCATTACCCACCGGCTGATCCAAACCACGTTTGGTCACTCTCCCGACTCCTAATCCACCATCAATTATTATGATGTTTTTATTATCCGTCTGCTCTTCACTCACTAAAGTGACTGATGCAAAGATTAGCGCTCCAGTCGTAACGTCCGGGTCATCCCCTCCATCCTTCCTAACCGCACAACTAACCTTATCTTCTTCTCTATTGATCTCCTCAATCTGAGCATCAAACGGAATTCCTTTTGGTGTTTCGATTCGAATCGTTTTCTTTTCATGGCCGGTTAGCAGCATATAGGCTGCTGCCTTTGAGGCTGCCGCCGCACAACTTCCGGTTGTAAAACCATAGCGCATTATCTATCTCCCTAGTTCATAAAGAATGGCATTGCAGATCGCTGCTGCCACGTTACTTCCACCTTTTCTACCACGGTTTATTATATACGGAATCTCAGTTTTTAAAATCAATTCCTTCGCCGCCACTACATTTACAAAGCCAACCGGAACTCCAATAATAAAAGCGGGACGAAAAATTTCATTCTGTATCATTTCATAAAGCTGAATTAATGCAGTGGGTGCATTGCCGACAGCAAAGATTACAGGTTTTTCTATCTTTGAAGCCATCTCCATGCTGACCGATGCTCTGGTTACCTTCCTTTGCTTCGCCAACTCAATCACTTGAGAATCAGCCATATAACAATGCGCTTCCCCACCAAAACGATTTAAAACACTTTTGTTAATTCCGGCAAGTCCCATATTGGTATCCGTTACAATATCGGCACCATTTCTTATCAATTCCTTCGCTTTTTCTACCGCTCCCTCGGAAAAGGTAAGGGTATGTGCATATTCAAAATCCGCGCTAGTATGGATCACACGTTTGATGACCATCTCCTGCTCCGGTCTTAATCTAATATTTTGCTCTTCTAATTCCTGCGATATAATATCAAAGCTCTTTCGTTCAATGTCCTCGGGTAATACAAATTCTATATGTTCCATTCTGTATCTTCCTCTCTTCTTCTGCTCAAAGCTACTCCCATCTAAAAAGTACTGAGGCATGAATTATACATAATAAAAAACCTCCATGTCACAAGTGACATGGAGGTAAAAATAGGCATAATAATAGCTATCTTATCCGTTCCAAACCAGTTTCTCGTGGCTGTAAAAACTTCACCCAAGGCAGGTCTCCTGGCTGAAAGATCATCGTATACAGCAAGCCTTCCCGATTAAAATCAGTGACTTATTTGCCGCAACTCCCTTATCACAGTGACGAGTTCGTACAGGATTTACACCTGTTTCCCTTTTCATCAGAACAAGCATCTGCTCTTCTGACACCTTAAATGTATTAAATTATTTAAAGTATACTCCAATCGGAAACCGCAAGCGAGCTTGCATTTCCTCATTCCGCTTTCATTATATTATAGTAGTGTGACTTTCACAAGTTATTTTATTTTTCAAAGGTTCAGAACATGAATTATTATTCTTTATTTATATAAAAAAATGGAATCTATATCTCTACTAAAACTTAATGTTTTACTGTGTTTTGTAAGTCCGTATTCGGTAATAATATGCAGGTATTAACGGAATCAACGCGAAAATCCAAGCAATCGGATTTGCCAAACAAATCCCCAAAAATCCAAAAGGCTTGGTGAGAACCATAATAACTAGCGCTCTGGCAAATAATTCAAAAATACCACCTAACATCGGAAGCAGTCCATAACCCAAACCCTGTAAGGCATTTCTATAAACAAAGATAAGGCCTAGCGGTATGTAAAAACCTGCAACTGCGTAAAAATATATTTGTGCCTTTTCAACAACCAATTCACTATTTCCCGGTACAAATAATTTCACAAGTAAGTCCCCAAACACAAGGACTGCTGTCGTGGATATAACACCGCAGATCAAGGTGAGAATAATATTTGCTTTCACTCCCTCTTTTACACGATCCATTCTCTGCGCTCCGGTATTTTGTCCTACGAAGGTGGCTAAACTGGCTCCTAGAGAAGGAAAAGCCTGTACTATAATGTTCTGAATCTTTCCAGCTGCGGTGAACGCTGCAATATAAATCGGTCCCAAACCGTTCAATGCTACCTGTACAATCATAGTTCCAATTGCTGTAATGGAGAATTGAAGCCCCATCGGTACTCCCATTCCAATTAATCTCATTATACTTTTACCTGAAAAATGCGCATCCTCTTTTTTTATTCTTAAGATAGGATATTTTTTCAACATATAGATTAAGCATAATACCGAAGCAAAGGTCTGTGATATTACCGTCGCATATCCTGCACCTTCCACACCCATGGAAAAACCAAGAATAAACAAATAATCTAGAAAGACATTTAAAACGGAGGAAATTACCAAAAACACAAGTGGCGTTATACTATCGCCCAACGCCCTTAGGATAGCGGCGAAGATATTATAAGCTATCGTAGCGGTTAATCCCATATAGATAATAGAAATAAAGGTATACGTATCATCAAAGATTTCTCCAGGTGTTTTCATTACAGTCAAGATCCACCGGTTACCCATTAATAAACCGATTGTCATGATTATTGCCATCCCGATACACAGATAATAAGACATCGCAACATTGTGCTTCACTCCCTTATTATCTTCCGCTCCAAAACGTTGAGCTATTACAATGGAGAACCCTCCCGTGATGCCCATGATCCACCCAATAACCAAGAAGGTCAATGATCCTGTAGAACCTACGGCTGCAAGTTCATTTACGCCAAGATACTTCCCAACAATAATTGAATCTATTACATAATACAATTGTTGCACAATATTACCCAAAAATATCGGTATTGTAAAACCAATTAATAATCTCATAGGATTCCCTGTCGTCAAATCCTTTGGCATAAAAATTGCCCCTTCCTGTCATAACATATGCAATCTATTATATAAAGCTTTATTGTCAGTGTCTATAAGCAATTATTCTATTTTCAGCCCATTTTACTTATTAAATAGTATTTTCAAAGCTTACTTACTAAATTCAACTAGCACAATCCACTTCATATTAATCATAAATATCACCAAATATAGTTTCCATTATTTTTATCTCCGATAGACAATATATTGATTTAGAAAAATGGATAAAGTATAATATTACCATCCACAAAATCTAGCTAATGTTTTTACTTATGAAAAATAATTTCTTTAGGATGGTGATATTTATGAAAAGTCAGAGCTATTGTATTAAAATAATGATTACATTGCTATTATTATGTTCCTCTATAATTTTAAATGGTTGTGGTACAAAAAGAAATGAAAGGGTAGCGTCCCCTACCGCAGTAACTTCTAAATCAATTGTAGCAACTGATACAGATACAAAAACCATCATTACTCCAACACTTACTCCAACGATTGCTCCGTCAGCCACTCCAACGATTGCTCCGACAACCACTCCAGCAATTATAACTGGAACAGTTCTTGAGAATGTAGCCAAAGATATAGATAGTAACAAGGTTGATGACAATATACAAATTATCAGTTTGAATGAAGATGGTGGTGAAACTGGTATATACGTTTATCTTAACAGAAAGAAAATTTTTGAATATGAGAACCCAAACTGCAGAATAATGGGGATTGATTCATTTGAGTATCTGGATCTGGATGGAGATAATAAAAAAGAAATATTTATTTCTGCAAGCACAAATGCAAATAGCAGACCTTATACAGAAGTATTGTGCCTGAAACAGACTAACGGTAAATGGAATCAAATGGATTTACCGAAAAATGAGAGTGGTGATAAAGAATTTCCTTTTAAAATAACAAGAGGAAAAGATGAATTTGATTTTATAATTTCATCCAATGATACTAATCAAGTAATACATTATGATGCCTCCCGATATTTTAATGATGATAAAAGTGATAATATCGATTCCATCCAGTCATATCGAAGTAATCATTATAAGGAGGGAGATAAAGTAGGCTTTATTTCAGCATGGGGAATATGGGAAGCAAAAACAGGAACTTACAAGGAACGCAATTGCATAATCGCATATCAAGGAATTGAAGGACCATATGGTCACGGCCTTGGACGAATTAATATATATTTTGCATATACTAAACAAGGAAAAGTCGATATTCTGAATGTTAAATATTCACCTGAATAGTGTAAATCGCTCCTCCTATCACTTATTATACCAATGTCATTATTATCTAACAGAGCGATATTTTTATATAAGGTAAACTATCAAAGGAGTGATGGCAAGCATTGAAGCCTACCGAATGAAATTATATATTAGATTGAAAAATGTTTTATAACGAAAAAAGAGGCTACAAAATACCGAAGTATTTTATAGCCTCTTTTTAGATTGACCGATTTAGAAGCATTGGTGACTTATTTTCTATCACTCGATCCCACGAACAATATTATAGTCCGTACCTTCGGTATAGGTAAATGTTATAGTGTCACCTACATTAAACTTAACAATATTAATTAATTCACTTACCACAACGTCATAGATTTTCTCATTATTATTTAACAAAATATAATAATGAGTATTTCCATCAATAACACAATCCGCAATTTTAGCAATCGAACCTGTAACTTTCGGAAGCTTCGTATTATCAGACACAGAGATTCCACTGCTCTTCATTAATCCCAGATAAGTCTTTTCACAATCATTTAACGTATCTCCAATTGCTACAATTTGATATTTGGCGATGTTAACCATTGCATATTTTTTCACCAAACCTGCAGCATCCTTAAGTGCAATAAAATAGGTAGGCTCTCCGCCAAGATTTAAGAGTAACGGGAAGGTCGCTTTATAGCCTAGATTTTGCACTTGCCCCTCCGCTGATGCCATAGCAGAAAATTCTTCTGCACCTGATATAGAATAAAATCTTGTCTCCGCCGTCCTCTGATTCATTAATACAAAACCAACATTAGACTCATCGGTACCTACCGAAGTGACCCCTGTATATACCCATACATCATCTTCCATAGCAATGTAATTATAACCTTCTGTTGTCTTTAATGCGTCCTTCTGTCCAAAAACAGAATTCCAGTAACCATGTTTTAGGCTTCCCGAATAGTCATATAAGGAAATCAGTAAATCAGCTGAATATACTTTATCTACCCACTGCGGAACATCTTTCACCGCGTAATCCTTTAATTCTCCCGTTACTGCATTTACAATTACAAGCCTACCAATTGTCTGCCCGCCAAATAACCCTATGCTGTAATCTTTGACCGGACAAGTCCAATATGGCACACCATCATCCCCGATTTCAAAATTAATCGTATCGAAAATGTAGGTCGGATAATGAAAGCGTAGATAACGATGAATATTTCTACCAAAATGTTCGGATTCTGAATATTTTATTCCTTCCGGAATTTTTACCAGCTCTACATTTTGCGTCGTCATATCTATCTTCATATAGGCAGGAATCCCTTTGGACCTATTTGTAAACCATTTAATTACGCCACCATATTCCAAAGGAGTAACTCTTACCGGCCCGCCCTTATAATTAATTTGAGTATAGTTTGATCCTACTTCAAACTGTGAAACATATTCTGGAATACTACCCATTTTTCTAGAGCCAAGAAGAATTGCGGAGTCCTTATCCAAAACCGGAATATCTTTATATGAGATTTCCTTGATATCATCTGTATAATTACGATCTGTTATTTTCAGAAGCTTTTGGTATTTGCCTGCATTCACCATGGAAGAAGATAAAATGCTTCCTACTATAAATATGACAATCAAAATTCCGGTAATTACACTCATTATTATAAATAGGAAAGAGTGCGGTTTTGCTCCTACCTGAATTTTCCCGTTTTTATCAAGAAATCTTTTTAACCCAATAATAATTGTCCCAATAAGCAATACAATAAGTATAAACCACCAAAATCCCGGTGAGTGGATGTTAACCGCTGGCAATGCAATATAATAATATATAAATCCAATCAAACATACTATGATAACTGCCAACGATATTTTAATAACTTTTTTCAATTTGTTTCCTCCTATAAATCATCTTAATTTAACTATCAAATCAATTCATAATGTTAATTATAACAGATATTAAATTAAGTATCATTATAATTGGGTTAATTTTATTACTACCATTTTGTCATAAAAAGAACAGGGCATGTATTTCTACACACTCTGTTCTATCCCATTACGAATCATTGGCACTTCCAATCCAATCATATCTGAAGTCTTCACATCAGCACATTCTCGGAAAATATTCATCCGCTCCAGTAAGTATATCTTTTGGTTCGTGAAACATGTACGAGGTAATATCTATGCTAAAGCTATATTAATATTTAACGCTAGGTACATACAGATGATTAATACCGGAGACATCGGGTGTGACACCATCCTCATTTTTACCAACGACTACAAGCGTACCATCTGATTTTAAACCGATGGTAATCCAATTACCGGCGGCAATCGCTACAATATCACTCCAACCAGAAACCTCCAATTGCTTGTTTTCATTACTACCGGTAGCAACAACCGTTCCGTCACGCTTTAGTCCCAACAAAGTAGTGCTACTTTTTGAAATAGCAATAATATCATCCCAATCGGATACATCAAAAGAATAACTACTAGCTACTCCTTTGATTTCTGATGTGGATACAACTACGGTTCCGTCGGATTTAAGTCCAGCGATGGAACCTACCGAACTGGCTGAAATATCAACTATATCTGTCCAGCCTTCAGTCTCATCATACAAATAATCATATGCAGGATTTAAACTTTTATTATAGTGAGCAACATATACCGTACCATCCTTTTTTAATGCAGCAATTCTTATTTGCCCTGTTATGACATCCACGACATCCTTCCAAGTAGAAATATCGTGTTTGAAAAGATCATATCCGTCATTAGACTTTGACGGAGATACGTAGATATTGCCACCCTTTGATAGCAATACAAAATTATCATAATCTGTAGATATTACTGACAAATCGGTATAGGATTTTAATTGATCTACAACATATCTATAATCAGGATCTGTTTCTCGCGTGGAATGTATGACACCTTTCTTATCCAATATATCCAGCCGACCTTGTGCAAAAGAAAGACTCTTGATATTACCCCAGTTAGAAACTTCCCCATACTTGTTATACTTGTAATAAGAATCGGCAACTACTATTTTGACCTTCCCTTTGTTATCAATTGCAGCAATTCCAACATTTAAATTAGCAATATAAGCTCCTGATATAATATAACGAAGCTGCTCAAGTAAATATTCTGCCTGCTTATTATCCTTGATTCCAGATAATAATCCGATTGCCTTCGGGTATTTTTATCCTTAATACAGGCAATTGCTTCCTTAAGCTTATCTTTATCACTATCTGTATCGTCCGCCAGATGTTTTACAACAGTCAAGTTGGGCTTCTCCGTGACTTTTACATTATCCGAATTCGAACTAATAACACCGCCATCCTTGTCCTGAACTACAGTGTTGCAACCCCCAAGTAGACAGATTACGGTAATTAAAAAATTATGTTTTTTTATAATTAATCCAAATTTTTTCATTTATATTTTCTCCTTATTTAATAATAAACTGAATCGATATATAAGTTTTCTGCATCATAAGAATGAAGTATATTAAACTTTCCTATGGTTGAATAGTAAGCAAAGGCTGAATAATCACTATCATCCGAATAATCCCTTGTAAAGCCTATATAAATTAACTTTATGTATTAACTATTACTTTTATGGTATTTTATGTCAATTATAAGATAAAAAGATATGGAGTAATATAAATAAAGGCTGTGTCACCACATATTGTTGATTACAGAACAATTGTTTGTTTTGAATCGTAAAATGTGCTACAATATGTCCATGAACCATGAAGGAGGGAATATGGAAACATAAACTTCTAGATGCCCTCAAACAACTTGCCTAAAGCACCAGATTAGATGGCATTATCGAAGCAGACGAAACCTTTTTCCGTGTGACATATAAAGGCAACCATAAACAAAGTTCATTTAGGCTACCAAGAGATGCTCGCAAACGTGGTGGTTCGGCACATAAAAGAGGTTTATCAACGGAGCAGGTCTGTGTATCGTGTGCGATTGACCGAAAAGGTGATTCATATGGTAAAATTGAATCATTAGGAAGGATAGCAGCCAAAAGCTTACATGCTGTTCATGGATAATTTCAATACAGTAACTACAAAATACCTTAACAATTATTTGGTATGGCATTCATGGTTTGATATGAAAGGTCACACACATCTTGAAAAAGCGGACATGTTTTAGCCAAAGCAATATCAATATCAATTTCTGTTCGTTTCAGACAATTATCTATGCGTCCTGCAATACCAATTAATATTTAGATTATAATAATTCGAGTAACACAGTAAAATTGGTAAATAGATGCATTATATATTGCAATGGAGGTGTTTAAATGAAAATAAGTAAATATTTTGTTACTATGATAATTTTTCCTTTGTTTTGCGTGCTTATGATTCCTATTGAACAATTTCTTGGATATTCTGATTTTCTTTATTCAAATATGTTTGTGTTTAGAAATTTCATGTATGATTTATTTGGTACATATCTTCTTCCTTTTTATGCACTTTCAGGATTCTTTATTAATATCTTTATTATTATCATTTCCATTAGTAAGATACGAATAAAGAAGATACGCTTTATTGAATTTATTCTAATTCTACTCGCAAATATTTTTGCATGGTTGTATGTTACTAACTATGTTGGTTTGCAGTAAGTCTAATAGTGAGTTTAATCAATTAATAATAAATTTCAACCATAAGTTGTGACAGAGCCTAAATAAATATAACTTATAACAAGAATGACATCTGTGGAATTATTCAAGAATTGCATCACCGTTCTATATCATTAACCAAGATGACCGGCCTCATGAGGTTATCATATACCACATATGATTAAGGCAAGTAATCTGCATTGATACATTTGGTTAGTGAGTCATAAGTCATCCGTAAACTAAATTATTGAATATGAGAGCATGTCTATGCAGATGCGCAGACCGGCCTCATGCGGTTGTCTTATACCGCATGTGGGTAAGGCAAGTAATCTGTATAGACATGCTCTCATATTCATTTTTCACAACCCCCGCGACGAATTGTATTCAACTTAAACTTCTTAATATTTCTTAATAAAAAAATATTCCATTGTTTTTCCAAATTGAAATGTTATAATCATATTATTGACTTTTAATGAATATAAAGAAAGGTTGGTTTTTCATGAGTCCAAAGCAACAGATTTTAGTAGTTGATGATGATGCGAATATACGAGAAATTCTCCGTATACAACTAGAAAATAAAGACTATTCGGTATTAGAAGCTGTTAACGGTAAAAAAGCAATTGAAACTGTTTTGATTCATCCTAATATCGATCTTATTATATTAGATATAATGATGCCAGTATTATCCGGAATTGATGCCTGCACAGAAATTCGCAAAATTTCTTCTGTCCCTATTTTATTCTTAACTGCCAAATCGAAAGTAAATGATAAAGCAGTAGCTTATGCCAATGGCGGAGACGATTATCTTGTCAAACCATTTTCACAAGCGGAATTAATTATGAAGACACAATCTTTATTAAGACGGTATGTTATATACAAAGGAAAAACAGAAGATAAGACACTCAGCTCCGAAATCCGAATACAAGATATTTTGATTGATCCTACGAACCATATCGTGTTTCGTGATAATCAAAAAATTGATTTAACGGATACAGAATATCAAGTATTGATGCACCTTGTAAAGAATAATGGGAAAGCCAATGATGCGCAAGCGATCTATGAAGGCGTATGGAATGAAAAGTTTTTTCCCAATTCAACAAATACAATTATGGTACACATTTTAAATTTGCGTAAAAAACTAGAGCTAGATTATAATAATCCCACAATAATTAGAACCATTTGGGGAAAGGGGTATCAAATTGATGAGATATAAGTGAATGTTTTCTTTACGATATAAGCAATTATTAGTTATCATCGCTGGAACATTGATCAGTTTTGGAATGTATCTATTAGTACAATCCTTTGGCAATTTTATTATTTCTAATAATTATCTCAATGAAGCAAGCGAAAACAAGAGATTAACTGATTACAAAACATCATTTCAAGAATATATAAGTAGAAATCATGTATCTATTAAAAACATAAAAGGAATATCCAAATGGATAAAAAATCAGAAATATGTTTATTTGATTATTTATAACGGAGATGACATTATTTATGAATCCGGTTATTGGGATGATAAATTTTCAATTTATGATTTTCCTGAACCAGCGTTTCACAGTAAAGTTCCCCTTTCAGAGATAAGTGGATATAAAGATTTTGATTTTAAATCCCATCGTTACCTATGTAATATTAAATTTAACGACAAAGAATATAACGTATCTTTCATTGATTCCTCGGAAACGAAATGGTATCATTACCTAACTGCGATTGCTTACGGGCTTTTCTTTATTTGTTTATATTTGTTTATAATGCTATACAATCACTATATCATACACCGAATTGTTCATTTATCAAAAGAAGTATCCTTAATCGAAAATGGCAATTTAGAACTTCCCATCATTTATAATGGTAATGATGAAATTTCTTTGCTTGCGAAAAATGCGAATAATATGAGAAATTCACTTATTGCGCGTCATAAAAGCGAGAAGGAAGCTTGGGATGCAAATAGTGAGTTAATCACTGCCATGTCCCACGATATTCGGACACCCCTGACCTCTATCATCGGTTATCTAGAGATATTGGATTCGAAAAGTTATCATTCAGAGGAGCAGCTAGAAAAATACATAAGAAGCTGCAAAGAAAAATCCATACAGCTAAAAGATCTGTCCGATAAATTATTTCAATACTTTCTTGTGTTTGGTAAAGAAACTATAATTATGGAGAGGAATACCTTTGATGTTCAGATTCTATTTAGGCAATTATTGTATGAACATATTTTTGAACTGAGCAATTTGGGCTTTGATGTAAAATCGGATTTTGATGAACAATCCTGCATTATTACAGCTGATATTTTATATTTAAAACGATTATTTGATAATTTATTTTCTAACATAATAAAATATGCCAATATCAATGGACAGGTACGTGTTATTGGATATATCGACGATAACTATTTAATCGTTATCCTCACAAATGAAATAAGAACTGATAGTGTGCTTTTAGACAGTACCAACATTGGTTTGAAGACCTGTAAAAAAATAGTTGATCAAATGAATGGTACGTTTGAAGTTTTTAAAAACAATTCTTATTTTCAAGTTAAAACAGTTTTTCCTATTGAACGAAATACAAAGGAGTAAGTGCTATGAACAATGTATTAGAATATTTAGAAAATTCCGCTAGGAAATACCCTAACAAAATAGTTGCAATAGATTCAGTTAGTAAATGTTCCTATAGTGAATTATTACATAATGCCAAGTGTATCGGTAGCTCACTAACCACCGTTACAACACCCGAAAAACCAATAATCGTATTCATGGATAAAAGCGTGGAAGCGCTAACTGCATTCATGGGTATTCTCTATTCTGGTTGTTTTTACATTCTCATCAGCCCCGAGCAGCCAACCGCCCGAATTAACCAGATATTAAATGTTGCCCAGGCTAATTGTATCATTACCCTCGAGGATCATTATGACCTAATCAGTAATATTGAATTCTCAGGTAAAACACTAAATTATTCTGATTTAGTAAATCATGAAATATTACAAGATGAGCTGCAGATTATTAGGAATTCTTCACTGGATATCAATCCATTATATTGTAATTTCACTTCCGGTTCTACCGGGGTTCCAAAAGGTGTTTTAGTAAGTCACCGCTCCGTAATCGATTTTATGGAGTATTTTCCTGCTTTATTTGATATAACCCAAGATGATATTATTGGTAATCAGGCACCTTTTGATTTTGATGTTTCTGTAAAGGATATTTATTCGACCTTAAAAATGGGGGCTACTATGGTAATCATACCCAAGAAGCTCTTTTCCATACCAATGCAGCTACTTGATTTTATCTGTGAACACAACATAACCACTATGATTTGGGCAGTTTCGGCATTATGTATGATTACGCAATTAAGAGGATTAACCTACAAAGTGCCTACAACGGTTAATAAAATCTTATTCAGTGGGGAAGCGATGCCCATCAAGCATCTGAAATTGTGGCAAAAATATCTTCCGAATGCTGCGTATGTTAATTTATACGGTCCAACCGAGATTACTTGTAATTGTACCTACTACTGCATTGACCGTGAATTCGAATTAGATGACACCTTACCAATCGGAAAAGCTTTCCCGAATGAAAAAGTGTTTTTACTAAATAAATACAATCAATTAATCACTGATTATGACACCGTTGGTGAACTTTGCGTATCTGGTACCTCACTTGCTCTTGGATATTATAATAATGTTGTACAGACGCAAAAGGCTTTTATGCAGAATCCGTTAAATCCTCATTATATTGAACCAATTTATAGAACTGGGGATCTTGCTTATTACAATAATGATGGACAGCTGTGCTTTGCAGGTCGTAAAGATTTCCAAATCAAGCACATGGGCCATCGTATCGAATTAGAAGAAATTGAGCTGATTATAAACAGCTATGACAATGTTTTAAGAGCATGTTGTATTTTTGACACCACAAAGAACCGTATTGTAGCATTTTATGTAGGAAGTATAGATGGAACACAGATTCAAAACAAGATGAAAGAATCACTCCCAACTTATATGATTCCGTCTCAATTTATAACATTAGATGAAATGCCACTTACTGCAAATGGAAAAATTGACAGAAAAAAATTATTAGAAATATATGGAGGAAAATAGCATGAAGGAACATGAAATTGGATCCGTTATCAATGAATTTAAAACCCCGTTTTATATCTTTGATACAGATCTATTATCCGATCAGATCAAAAAACTTAGAACTTCCCTTGGACCAAATGTAGAACTTTGCTATGCTATGAAAGCAAACCCATTTATCATTAAGGAATTAGAAGCTCTCGTTGATCACTTTGAGGTCTGCTCACCGGGTGAATTTCATATATGTGAAAGAGCAAACATCAACATGAATCAAATCGTTATGTCCGGTGTATATAAGAATTCAAAGGACATCGAATATGCATTAAATCAATATGGTAACCAAATAACTTATACCATCGAATCTATCTCACAATGGAAAATCATCGAAAAATATTCATCCGAACATCAATTGATGATTCATGTTCTACTGCGTCTAACCTCTGGAACTCAATTTGGTATGGATGAACTTATCGTAAGACAACTTATTGAGAAACGTGATCTATATTCTTATATAAGTATCGAAGGAATTCAATTTTTCTCCGGTACACAAAAGAAATCAACTGCTAAATACGAGAGTGAGCTTACTATGCTTGATCAGTTTTGCATAGATTTAAAAGAACAATATGACTTTGTTGTAAAAAAATTAGAATATGGATCAGGTCTTCCTATTTATTATTTTGATGAGGAAACAAATGAAGAAGATTTCATGTTGAATGCGCTTGCAGAGCAACTCAGAAAGCTAAAATTTAACGGAAAAATCTCTTTAGAATTAGGACGATTCATTGCTGCTCCTTGTGGATATTATGTGACAAGCGTAGTAGATATGAAGACAAATAAAAATCAATCCTACTGTTTGATCGATGGAGGAATCCATCAAGTTAATTATTATGGACAGATGATGGCCATGAAAAAACCACCACTTATTCACTGGAATAAAAAAAGTGGCGAGACAAAGGAATGGACTGTATGCGGTTCCCTTTGTTCCTTAAATGACGTACTTGTAAAACAATACCCTTTTGTTGACTTACAATTAGGAGATAAATTTATTTTTCAAAAGGTTGGTGCTTATTCCGTAACAGAAGGTATATCTTTATTTTTAAGTCGGGATTTGCCACAAGTAATTTTATATTCAGAAAAAGATAAAGCCCGATTGGCAAGAAACAATTTTCCAACGGATGTATTAAACTATTTTACTAACTAATTTCAAAGGAGATTTATTAAATGGAAAAATTATTAACAGTTTTAAAGGGTATTAATTCTACAATTGATTATGCAACAGAAGACCGTCTTATTGACGATGGTCGTCTAGATTCATTTTCTATTCTTTCACTAGTGGCTGAATTAGAGGACGTATTTGGAATAGAGATTACACCAGTTGATTTAGTACCTGTTAACTTCAATTCCTCAACGGCTATGTGGAATATGATACTACGCTTACAAGAGGAATAAAATCATGAATTATAGTTCACCAATTTATCTTTTTGTATTTTTACCCATTGCTTTTTTATTATATCAATTGATACCACAGCGTCACAGATGGAAAATGCTACTAGTTATTAATTACTTTTTCTTCTACTTAATTAGTGGAACCCTTTTGGGATATTTATTCCTTACAACAATTTCAATTTATTTTGTAGGTCTTTGGCTTGCAAAAAGCAAAAACAATTATACAGAAAAGTATCTTACGACTGATAACAAAAAAGCGTTAAAAGCAGCATATACGAAAGAAAAACGTAGAATATTATGGCTTGGAATTATATTTCAGGTTGCTATATTGGTCATATTAAAATATTCGAATTTTTTCTGTGGCAATATCAATGAACTATTGAAATTGTTCCCTGCTCCAATATCGATACCAACCTTTCGATTTGCTGTTCCTATTGGTATATCCTTTTACACATTACAGGCCATCTCCTATCTACTCGATATATATTATCAAAAAATCGAACCAGATAAGCACTTGGGAAGATTAGCATTATATTTATCCTTTTTCCCAGCTCTAATGGAAGGCCCTATCTGTAGATACTCGCAAACTGCAGAATCTTTATTTAAAGGAAATTCATTAAAGTACAAAAATCTCACCTTCGGCTTACAACGAATTTTATGGGGCTTATTTAAGAAAATGATTATTGCGGATCGCTTAAATGCGTTGGTGGAACAGGTCTTCGACAAATCACCTTCGCACTATTCCGGAGTTATTATTATAATTGCTGCTGCATTATATACGTTTCAGTTATATGCCGACTTTTCCGGTTGTATTGATATAACCATTGGTACCGGAGAGATGTTTGGCGTAAAGATTCCTGAGAACTTCCGTCAGCCGTTCTTTGCGAAGACTCCTTCAGAATTTTGGAGAAGGTGGCATATCACACTTGGTGCTTGGCTGAAAGATTACATCTTCTATCCAATTTCCTTAACCAAATTTGTTAAAAATTTGGGCAAAAGTTCAAAAGAAAAGTTTGGCAAACATATGGGTCAAGTAATTCCCTCTGCCATAGCACTTTTCGGAGTATGGCTTTGCAATGGATTATGGCATGGAACTGGTTGGCAATATATTTTCTACGGTATGTATTATTTCGTTTTAATTTTACTTGGTAATACTTTTGAACCTTTGATACAAAATATTATGACCTTTCTAAAGATTAACAGACAATGCATTCCATATAGAGCAATGCAAACAATTAAGATTCTTGCCATCATATTTACAGGAGAACTTTTCTTCAGAGCTGATGGAATTGATCTAGGGTTTGCAATGTTCCAATCCATTTTTACTGGTTTTCATTGGTCTGCCCTTACCGACGGAACATTATTAACATTAGGACTCAACATACATGACTATACTGCTATTTTATTGGCCTTTGTTATCGTATTAACTGTAGGTATTATACACGAAAAAGGAATTTCGATCCGAGAGAAAATTTCCAACTGGAATATAGTATTTCGTTGGAGCTTTATTTACGCCGCTATTATGATCGTTATTATCTTTGGTGCTTATGGTGATGCTTATGTGCCAGCAAAATTGATTTATGCGGGCTTTTAAAAAATAGGATTTTAAGAGGTAGAATCTATGCGAAAAAATATATTAAAATCAATTGGATTTTTATTAGGATTAATTGTTGTATTACTATTATCTTCCAATGTTACCGTGACCTATGGTCTAGGGTTTTTACAAGATCCATATACTAAAATGTCAGACGTTACTGATGCTCCCGCAAACACATATGATTACTTTTTTATTGGCGACAGTGAATGTAGTACCAGTGTCACCCCAATAGAAATCTGGCAAAACTTCGGATATACCGGCTATAATTGCGGTATTCCCGGACAACGATTGGGAGATACTTATTCATGGCTTAAAAAATGTATTAAAAACCAATCACCAAAATATGTTTTTTTAGAAACGAATGCTTTGTTTCGAGAAATAACCTATATGAAAGAAATTGAAGATTCTGTTGCTTTTAAAATGTCGGATGTATTCCCGATTTTTAGATATCATAACGATTGGCTTAATATTGATATAACCTCCTTATGGGAAAATAGAGAGGATCAAATTAATGATTCCAGTCAACCGACTATAGCAGGATATAAATATAACGCAAAAATTAGTCCTTATACAAATGGTGATTATGTTACTAAAACAAAAGCCAAAGCCAAACTTCGAGATAAGCCTTTACTATATTTGAATAAGATTATGGAGTTATGTAAAGAGCGAGATATTCAATTAGTTTTTTATAGTGCACCATCTCCTGTTTGTTGGAATTACTCAAAGCATAATGCAGCAGAAGCTTTTGCAAAAGAGAATAATTTAGAATATCTTGATTTTAATACTCAAATCAATGAAATTGGTATTGACTGGTCAAAAGATACTCGTGATAAAGGAAATCATATAAATTATCATGGAGCAAAAAAACTTACAACATACATTGGTAATTATTTATTAAAATCGAATAAATTAGTTGATCATCGTGGTGACGCGCTTTACGATTCTTGGAATAAGGATCTTGAAACTTATTTAGAAGCAATTAAAACCAAATAATCGTCATAGGTGTCCTATAGAAAAAAGCGAATTGGAACAACATCAAAGGCATTTTTATTAAATAACTAAATTGTAATAATCTCCAAAAATCTCTTTATGGGTAAATATGATTTTCCACAAATTGTATGCTTGAATATACGAATATATAAAACAAAGGTAGCTTCTTTGATTCATATCAGAGAAGCTACCTTTGTTTTGTAAATTATAATCCATACGCTAACTATTGTATTATTTTGTAATTCATGCACTGTACTATTCGTTGTTGCAATAAATAAATATTTATCTGATTTACTTCACATAACTCATTTCTGATCTTACAATCTGCGTTACTATTTCCTTTTTTGTAACTGCTTGATTAATTCTTTCTCTTTGGTGCAGCATGAATGGCACCGTCCATTAAATCTTCAAGTGCTTCACCGATTGCTTCATTAAAGGTAGGGTGCGCTTTCATTGCTTTTGTCAATTGAAAAATTGTCATTTCATTGGCGATGGCAGTAGCAAGTTCTCCTACCATATCCGTCGCATGAGCACACATTAACTGCGCTCCCAAAAGAACTTTTGTCTCTGCATGAACAATCAGCTTAACAAAACCCCTTTCTTCCTTAGTAATCAATGATTTTCCCATCGAGGAGGTTATGTATTTGCCTATATTAACCGGAATTTTACTTGCCTTTGCATCCTCTACCGTTATTCCTACAGAACCAATCTCGGGTTCGCAATATATACAGGAAGGTATGACGGAAAGATCAATATGAGATTTTTTGCCAGCAATCCTCTCGGCAACAAAGATTCCCTGTGCAGAAGCAACATGCGCAAGTTGCACCTTCGATGTTACATCACCGATTGCATAAACATTTGGAATACTGGTTTGGAATAAATCATCTGTCTTAATTCTGCCGTTCTCTATCTCAGGCACAAAGGAAGAATCAAAAACATTCTCAAGGTTGGCTTTTCTACCAATTGCAACTAGAACTGCTTGTGAATTAACCTGATTTGTTTCATTCTTTCGGCTATATAAAACGCTAACCGTGTCATTCTTATTTATTTTATTCTGTTCAATTGTTTCTTCATGCTTGGTTTCTTCATGTTTAGTCTCTACATGTCTAGTCTCTTCAACTTTGGTCTCTTCAACTTTGGTCTCTTCAACTTTGGTCTCTTCATGCTTGGCCTCTTCATGCTTGGTCTCTTCTACTTTGATTTCTTCTACCCTTGCACCTGTAATAACTTTAATTCCTTTTTTCTTTAAGATCATACTGAGATTCTGTGAGATGTCTCGATCCATCATTGGTAACAGTGACTCCATTGCTTCAATAATCGTTACATCCCATCCAAGTGAATTATAAAGATAACCAAATTCGACACCGATGACACCGCCACCAATGATGGTAATACTGGTAAACTCTTTGCTTTGACTGGAAAGTAAATCATCACTAGTTAGAACATTCTCATTCTCTATCCCTTTAATCTTTGGGATCATAGGCTTTGAACCTGTGGCAACAAGGATGTTATTTCCAATATAAACGGAGGTATTACCCTCCGGTTCTAGAACCGTAATCGTATTATTTCCTGTAATTTTTCCTTTTCCGCGAATGCAGGTTACCTTATTTGCAGCAAGTAACTGCTCAACTCCTGTCCGTAGCTTATCCACGACACCATTCTTATATTCATATAATTGATCCATATCCACCTCAGTAACCGAGGTTTTAATACCATATTGAACTGCTTCTTTCACTTGCTTCATCACCTGCGCTGCATGTAAAAAAGCTTTTGTAGGGATACATCCGCGATTAAGGCAAGTACCACCGAATGCATCCTCCTCAATAATTGCTGTTTTAATTCCAAGTTGCGCTGCCCTGATTGCAGCAACATATCCTCCGGGTCCTGCTCCAAGAACGATTAATCCAAATTCATTATCCATTGAACATTCCTTTCTAAAATTCTTGTGAGTAGATTAGCTCCTTAATATCCTTCATCATTTCCTGATCATTCAGTCCTTCACACTGAATTTGTTCCATAGCGCTCACAACATGTGATTTATTGAATTCTAGACCGATTATTAGTGAAGGAATTGCTTCGATGGGATTTTGGTTCATTGCATCGGAATAAATAATAACATCCTTGATTCTTCCCCCATCTACATTCAGCTTCATGCAGATATCTCCCCAAGTAAATCGTTGTGTAATTTCATATTGAAATTGAATTTTACGACCAAATATAAAATCCCAGGAGGAGAATCTGTTTTCATTCATTTCAATCTCCTCTTGATGCAGCTGTTGTGTATCCCATACCTCCGGTTTCACCTGATAAACTTCTCCAAAGGCCTCTAATAATTTTTCTTTTAAAATTGCAATTGTCAGTCCAGGACAGAATTCGGATAGGTTTGCCACTCTTGCTCTTACGGAATCTACTGACTTTGATTTTAATTTCTCTGTGTCTACGTTTAAATACTTCTGAAGATCCTCCATCACAACCTTCACCATCAATGTACCGTGATGATAGGATTTCCCTCCTCGATCATAAAACGCGTTGCCCGAGAATTTCTTTCCGTCAATTGTGATGTCATTACGCCCTGATTTTACCGCATTGAGGCCCAGTTTTTGTACTGCTAACAGTATAACCTCCATTTGTTTTTCAAGGTCATAATCTTCCTTAGATACTAAGAAAGTGAAATTCAAGTTGCCCAAATCATGATAAACTGCTCCACCTCCAGAAAGTCTTCTTACCAGAAACCCGCCGTCCTGTTCCAGTTCACTGGTTTTACATTCTTTCCATGCATTTTGGTTTTTACCGATTACAATCGTTTGACGATTCTGCCACAGATATAATATAATTTGATTCTTTTCCACATGATCAAGCAGATATTCTTCAATTGCCAAGTTCTTGTAGGGATATGTCTGATTACTTTCTATATACGCTGCTCTATTTATCATTCATTTACCTTACACTTTCGTTTACGCTCTAGTTAAATATAGTGAGAATTTCTTTTCATAGTTTTTATATATTTTATCTCTTTATTATGCCTTTGCACTTGGCTTTGGCTCTTACTTTGGCTCTTGCTTTGGCTCTTGCTTTGGCTCTTGCTTTGGCTCTTGCTTTGGCTCTTGCTTTGGCTCTTACTTTGGCTCTTGCTTTGGCTCTTGCTTTGGCTCTTGCTTTGGCTCTTGCTTTGGATTTAGCTCTTGTTTTAGTTCGAACACTTACAATATTTTAGTATCGGTTTTCTAGCTGCGGTAACTTCATCCAGTCTGCGCACTGGAGTATGATAAGGGGCATGTTTTAATGCTTCCCCATCCTCATGTGCCTTTTGGTGCAGTTCTCGAAAAACCTGTATCGCTTGATCCATTGCTTCCTTTGATTCTGTCTCCGTCGGTTCAATCATTAGAGCCTCATGGACGATAAGTGGAAAATACATTGTTGGAGGATGCATTCCGTAATCGAGAAGACCCTTTGCAATGTCCATCGCTGATACTCCGGTTTCCTTTTTCAGTCCTTCTAAACTCATTACGAACTCATGCATGCAGTAGCCCTGATACGGCATTTCATAAAGATCCTTAAGACTTTCCATCATATAATTAGCATTTAAAACTGCGTATTGACTAACTTTAGGAATACCTTCCTTGCCAAGTGTGAGAATATAAGTCAGTGCTCTCACAACAACAAGAAAATTACCGTAGAAGCTCTTCACTCTTCCTATGCTATCTTTGGATTCCTCCAGACGAAGTTCATCTTCACCAACAACGATTGGCCCCGGCAAATATTTCTGTAAAAAGGCTTTACAACCCACCGGCCCACTTCCAGGCCCTCCGCCTCCATGTGGAGTTGAAAAGGTTTTATGCAGATTTGTGTGTATAATATCAAAACCCATATCTCCCGGACGTGCCATTCCCATAATCGCATTCAGATTGGCTCCATCATAATAGTTGAGTCCGCCACAATCATGGATAATCTTTGTTATTTCCAAGATGTTCTTATCAAATAATCCGACAGTGTTTGGGTTTGTCAACATTAAACCTGCTGTATCCTCTCCTACCACTTCTCTTAGTTTATCAAGATCAACAAAACCTTCTTCGTTAGATTGTATGGATATTACTTCATATCCCACCATGGCTGCGCTAGCGGGGTTCGTTCCATGTGCGGAATCAGGAACAATAATTTTGTTTCGTTGATAGTCCCCTCTTTGTTCATGGTATGCCTTCATTAATAGTAAACCTGAAAATTCTCCATGTGCTCCTGCTGCCGGCTGTAAAGACATACTATCCATACCAGTAATTTCACAGAGGTACTTTTCTGCAAGACGAATTACCCTTAAACAGCCCTGAACCGTATTGATCGGCTGAAGCGGGTGGATGTCGGTGAAACCCTCCAGGTTAGCGATCTCATCATTTACTTTGGGATTGTACTTCATAGTACAGGAACCCAAAGGGTAAAAACCATCATTAACACCATGCGTTCTCTTCATCAGCTGAGTATAATGTCTGGAGATATCATTTTCACTTAGCTCTGGTAGATTCAATTCTTTTTCTCTTGCCAAACCATCTTGGATTTGATAAATCGGAACATCACATTCCGGTAAAAGGGACAAATGCCTCCCGGGCTTGCTTTTTTCGAATAATAGCTCCATATTATATCACCTCACTAACGTAATTAATCAGCTCATCGATTTCCTGTTTTGTATTCATCTCTGTACAACACCATAGGATCTGACTGCTGCCTTCTCCTTCTAGTACAAGACCACCTAGAATTCCATTTGACTCCAACTTATTAAGCACAACCTCGGGATCAACCGGTGATAAGGTTACAAATTCATTAAAGTATTCCTTGTTGTATATAGGTGTAAATCCGATTTTCGCAAGTTCTTCGGCAAGGTATCTTGCTTTTGACATGCTTTGTATTCCTACTTCTTGAATTCCCTCTTTTCCCATAGCTCCTAGATATACCGTAGCTGTTAATGCACATAGCGCCTGATTGGAACAGATATTACTCGATGCCTTTTCACGTCTGATATGCTGTTCTCTCGCTTGCAGAGTGAGTACAAATGCTCTCTTCCCGTCAACATCCAAAGTCTGACCGACGATTCTTCCAGGCAGCTTCCTTGTCATCTGTGAAGTACAAGCCATAAATCCTAAATATGGACCTCCAAAAGAAATCGGTAACCCCAAAGGTTGACCTTCTCCTACTGCGACGTCCGCACCGTATTCACCTGGCGATTTTACAACTCCAAGTGAGATGGGATTTACTCCGGCAATGAATTTGGCTCCAACGGAATGAATCATTTCCCCTAAGGTCTCCACCTCTTCAAAGATTCCAAAATAATTTGGATTTTGAACATAAAGGGCGGCTACATTTTTATCAAGCTTCTCCTTCAGAAATTCCAAATCCGTCGTTCCGTCTTTCACCGGTATGGTAATCAGCTCCATGCCATTGCCATAGCAATACGTCTTTATCGTTGATAAAACCTGTGGATGAATGCTTTCTGAAACAAGAACCTTTTCCCTGTTTCTCTCTCTGCACATAGCGACTGCTTCTGCTGCCGCACTTGCTCCGTCATATACGGAGGCATTCGCAGCATCCATACCTGTTAGTTCTGATATCATTGTCTGAAATTCAAAGATGGACTGAAGGAGTCCCTGACTGATTTCCGCCTGATAAGGGGTATATGCGGTGATGAATTCTTCCTTTGACGTAACGCTTTTTACAATGGACGGTATATAATGGCGGTAAGCACCTGCCCCTCTGAATATAGTGGGAAAAACTTTATTTTCTCCTGCAATACTCTTCATTTTTCTTTTCACATCAAGCTCGGACAAGCCACTTGGCAAATCAAGCTCCTTATTAAGCCTTGCTTCCTTTGGAATGGCCTCAAATAAATCATCAATCTCCTTGCATCCAATCACCGACAGCATGTTCTGTGTTTCTTCTTTCCCTACAGATATATATCCTCCCATATGAAAGTCCTCCCTTATTGCGCTTCCTCTTCTTCTAGAATGAACGCTTCATATTCTTTCGCATCTAATAATTCTTCTTTATCGCTAACATTACTAACCTTAACAAGCCATGCTTCGTAGGGGCTTTCATTCAATAACTCAGGAGCATCCAGTAACTCTTCATTTACATCTTCGACATCACCCGTCACTGGTGAATAGATTTCAGAAACTGCTTTAATTGACTCCACATCTGCAAACACACTTTCTGCGACAACGCTATCACCTGCCTGAGGCAATCCTACGAATACGATTCCGCCTAATTTTTGCTGTGCATAATCGGTAAGTCCAACTGTCACCATATCCCCTTCAAATTTCACCCACTCATGTGTCTTTGTATAAAGTAAATCACTTGGTATTAACATATTTATTTCCTCCTTATATTCTTGGTCTTTAAATTTTTATTCTTAATATTCTTGCTCTTGATATTCTTGCTCTTGATATTCTTGTTCTTAATATTCTTGTTCTTAATATTCTTGTTCTTAATATTCTTGTTCTTAATATTCTTGTTTTTAATATTCTTGCTCTTAATATTCTTGCTCTTAATATTCTTACTCTTGATATTCTTACTCTTGATATTCTTACTCTTAATATTCTTGCTCTTTAATTTACATATTCGTTATTTCTGTCCCTTCTTATAAAAAGGTAACGCGATAACCTCCGCCTTTATTCTTCTTCCTCTAACCACAGCCTCAACTTCTGTTCCAAGCTCTGTATAATTAATATCCAGTAATGCCATAGCCACCGGGTATCCAAGGTATGGACAGTGGGTTCCCGAGGTGGAATGTCCAATCAATTGCTCTCCAAAGAAGATCTCTTCATGCTCTCGAACAATCCCTCTTCCGGTAATTTTTAAGCCCACTCTCTTTCTGGTCAGCGCCCCTTTTTCTTCAATGGCCATTTTACCAATGAAGTCTTCCTTTTGTAATTTAACTGCAAAGCTTAAGCCTGTTTCTACAGGGTTGATGGAATCATCCATCTCATGTCCATATAACGGCATGGCTGCTTCCAGTCTTAATGTGTCCCTCGCACCCAGTCCACAGGGAAGAATTCCATACTCTTTTCCTTCTTCCATCAACAAATCCCACATCTTAGGTGCATCTTCATTAGAAAGATATATTTCATATCCATCTTCACCGGTATAACCGGTCCAGGAAAGGATGCAATCCATACCTGCCACCTTTGCATCAAAGACAGCATGATAGTATTTCTTAGGAATATACGCATTCTCGGTTATATTTTTAATAATATCGACTGCTTTTGGACCCTGGAGTGCAATCTGGGAGATCGAGTCTGAGATATTGACAAAGCTAACATCTCCAAATTGATGATCTAACATCCATTGAAAATCCTTATCCTTATTCGAGGCATTGACTACGATAAAGTAGTCCTCTTCCCCTCTTTTATAAACAATCAGGTCATCTACTGTTCCGCCCTCTTCATTACACATTGGGCTATATCTTGCCTGCCCGTTTACCATGTTCGTAAAATCGTTGGTCAGTAGCATGTTTAAATTCTTTAAGGCATCCGTCCCCTTGCAGGTGATTTCACCCATATGGGAGACATCAAACAAACCCGCCGCTGTCCTTACCGCCATATGCTCCTCTTTTAAACCTTTTTCATACTGTACCGGCAACAAATATCCGGCAAAAGGAACAATTTGTCCTTTATACTTTACATGTGTTTCATAAAGTGATGTTTTTAATTCCATTCATCCGCCTCTTCTCCGTATTATTATGTATTCATAATTCTAACTAGTGGACATATTAATTAAATATCCACTATCTGTCACCTGATCATGACAGTTGGGTTTCAAAACACTTTCACCGAATCAATAAATGCAGCAATGATTTTATATACTATAACCGGCTTTCATGCTGCACTAGATTACGGTTTGAACTTTTTTCATCTCCTCTTTTGTTTTATGTATTAAAAAAGAGGCACAAACATAAAGCAGATAAAAATCTGCTATGTTTGTGCCTCTGTCCTTTAACCTGAAAGATCCCCTTGCGGGTTACTTCTTCGGTACGTCTTCGTTCTCCAGAGTTTCGTCAAGATTTGATCCTTTTGCCTGAGAGTTTTCGCTTTCCCCTTCGGCGATGCCATTTGCATTCTCTCCCAAATCCATCATTCGAAATATTTAATTCTAATCTATGTTATACTATAATTATGTGTTCGTCAAGATAATTAAAATTAACTTTTACTAACACTTTCAATAGACTTAAATCTTACAAGGTGAGATTTAACTTTTCATTTCACTCGACTTTGTTCAAATATCATAAACCACATACCTTCTCCAAAATTCCATTCAACGCACTTCCACTGCTCGTATGGCTCCTGATAATTTCGGTATTATTTTTTTCTGCTTCTGCCACAGCACAGTAAATCATTTTATGAGAAACCGTATTTGTAAATAAAATAACAAAATCGGGACATCCAATCTGATTGCCCAAATTGGGAGACATCTGGGTAAATACTTTCGCTTTGCAATTATATTTCTTACATATTCTCTTGTACTGACAGATCATTCGATCAATTCCTCCAATAATAACAATGCTCATAGTATCTCCTTTCTCACTCAAATTACTTGTGCATATGGTATATGCATTCCATGACTACATTAATAGTTACTGTTACTTAATTTTATAGTAAATCGCCTATGATTATGGTATGCGCATTCCATGACTACATTAATAGTTACTGTTACTTAATTTTATAGTAAATCGCCTATGATTATGGTATACGCATTCTATGACTACCTTTAAAGTTACTCCTTCTTATATCAAATCCACCTTTTCAAATGCTTGTCGTAGATCCTCAATAATATCTTCGGCATCTTCTATTCCTGCACTGAACCTAAGAAAACCATTATGGAATTCCTCTGGATATAAATACTGTCTTTCATCTTTTTGTCCTAAGAATACAATTAAGCTTTCATCATGTCCTAGAGAGACTGCCGAAGTAATCACCTTCAAATGACTGACGAATTGATTATAGGTATCATGCTCGGCCTTTAATCCAAAGGATAATACGCCTCCATAGCCGCCCAGCATCTGCTTCTTCGCAGTTTCATGTCCTGGATGGCTCTCCAGACCAGGATATGCTACAAAGCTGACTCCTTTTACCGTTTCCAAATACCTTGCAATCTTTAAAGCATTATCATTATGCTGCCTCATTCTCAAGGGGAGCGTAACCGCTCCTCTCATTATCAACCACGCATTAAATGGGCTTATCACTCCTCCAAGATTAATCTGTGACTGTGTTCTTACGATATCCAAATATTTTTTTGAACCAATGATCGCTCCACCCATTGCATCTCCATGCCCATTGATATACTTTGTCAAACTTTCTATGGAAAAGTCTGCTCCCAAATCAAGAGGTCTCTGATTATAAGGTGAGGCAAACGTATTATCTACTGATAATAATATATTATGTTCATGCGCTAGATTTGCCAATGCTTCAATGTCTGAAATGGAAAGCGTCGGGTTACCTGGAGTTTCAACATGAATTAATTTAGTATTCGGTCTGATGGCTGCTTTTACAGCTTCCACATCCGTTGTGTCAATGATGGTGGTTTCAACGCCGTACTTATCGGTTAATAATTCATGGAGCAAGCGATAAACTGCAACATAGGTTATATTGGAATAGATGATATGATCTCCTCTGTTTAAAAGGGAAAAGAACAAACCTGATAAAGCAGCAACACCTGAGGCTAGCACAACACAATCTTCTCCATTCTCCAGAGAAGCTAATTTTTCTTGTAAATATTGTTGATTTGATCCACCATTTCTCGTATACAGATTTTTACCCGCACTACTCCAATTCAACTCGGAAGGATCATACGGAAGTTCATAACTATTTGCCATCGTAATTGGACGCTTTATCGAACCTGTTTCGCTATCCACATCATTCCCTGTATGTACTGCTCTAGTTTGAAAACCATATTTTTGATCATAAATTCTTTCACTCATAATAACATTTAACCCCCATCTCTGTACTATCTCTTTTGTATTTAATGATTAAACAAAATGCTCTTCTTAACTTACCCTTCGTACTATTTGTTTTAATTAAAACATATCGTTTTAATTATTTCTTATGCCTTATATCCTTATGTTAAATATCTTATATCCTTATGCCCTTACGCCTTATATCCTTACGCCTTATATCCTTACGCCTTATATCATATATTTCTTATATGATTAATATGTTTTAATTATAAATTATTTTTCGGAATTGTCAACTGTTTTTTACAAATTTATCTTATTCTTTTTACAATCTTGAGTACAAAGACCCATTGGTAGAATCCTTCATGATTCATTTATTTGGAGAATGTATCCCGATAGATATTGGATAAAGGGATTTTGAATACCGTCACAGCAGCTTACCATCTTCGTCATCACAAGAAGGTTGCACTGGCCTTACGGCAATATAAAGATAGAGAATTGTTAGTATAATAAATAATAATCCTATTAAATTCATCCATTGTTGAGCAAAGATAAGTCTGTTCCCTATGGAGAAACGATTTCTTTGCAAATAGTCCAAAAGAATTCCTCCTACAACCGAGATTACAAATCCATACAATCCAGAAATCCCTGAAAGAATAGTATATTGCTGCATTCTTCTTACCCTATCCATGCACATAAGTTGTATGTTAAACAATCCGATTGCGATAAAACTCCAACCAACTGCTGAAAACATAGACGCCAATGTAAAAAACAGTTTAGCGTTTTCGGGAACCGTAAACATCATGGTCAAATAGTAAATGCCCATTGAGGCCATCGTCCATAACAACATCTGTGGCGATCCGCTCCGGTCTGCCCTCTTTCCAATTCCAGGGGTAATGGCAACTCTTAAGATGGTTGTTATAAATATGATCAACATAATATAGGTGTATGATAAGCCAAGCTCCTTAACCTGGTAACTATTGTTAAAGGGCAGTGCAATATAAAAGGAGGTTGTCCATAAAAGATTTAAAATTAAAGCCTTACGAAATCGTCCCGAAGAGAATGCATAACGAAGCTCCTTTTTCATCCCGTAGCTTTCATCAGGCTGATTTTTCATTTCTTTTTTTGCCAAACTCCCATGCATCTCTTTACCATCACCATTAAGTATAGCCGTTCTAGGTTCTTTCATTTTTACAAAGGAAATGAAATTTAACAAAGCAAGTAGAATAAGAACTATGCCAATTAATAGAAAGCCAATCTTCAAATGGCCATTTTTTGTTACATCCAAAAGAATTCCCATCAAGAACATTCCAAATACCGTAAAGAACACGGCAAAGGCATCTTTTCTGGAAAAATACTTTCCTCTCTCGGAGGCGGGAACCAGACTTGCAATCCAATCCATAGAAGCCGGAACTCCAAGTTGAGATGCAATCTGTGCAAACAAAAAAATACCGCAGATCAAAATCTGCATGTAAATATTCTTTAAAGATAATAGCGGTATTAAAAAAATAGCTCCAAACCAAATCTTTTGCAGTACACTTGCCGATACAAAAAGCTTTCGCTTCGACAGTCTCTGAACTCGGTTCATCGCCATCAGCTGAAATACAGCTCCCAAGGTCACCAATGAAATTACAGTTCCAATGACACCATCTGACAATCCCGTATAACTTAATAATGTCATAAGAAAAGTTCCGCCGGCTAATTGGGCAATCAATTGGTTTGCCGAATCTGCCGCAATATAATACTTCCTACTCTTATCAAAATCCTTCTCATCCTCTGGAAGCGCCATGAAAAATTGCCTACGTAACCTTCCTCCCAAATACATAAAAACTAGTTTTATTTTATCCACGATTTTATCCTGCCTCAAAGTATGTTTACAAACTTTACTGTAACTCTATTGTATATTAAAATCGCCACTGTATATAGTGGCGATTTTAACAAAGATTATTGTATGGTTTATACCTCCGCATAACATATTCCAATCGTTCCAGGACCACTGTATACTCCAACGACCGTGCTGATTTGTCCAATCAGAAATACATTTCTGATCCCCGGTGTTTGCCTTAGTCGGTCACAGGTCTTTAATGCCTCTTCCTCCACATTGCCATGAATCACATATGCATCGCAGGAGGTTTTCTGCATGATTTTCTCACCGACTTGGATTAGACGAGTGATTGATTTATTTCTTCCTCTGATTTTCTCATGGGTAAAACATTGACCATTCACTTCATCAAAACCTACGATTGGTTTAATGTCCAAAATATCGCCGATTGTACCGGAAATCTTACCGATTCTTCCGCCCTTAATCGCGTATTCCAAAGTGCCGAATACAAAATAAAAATGGAGTTTTTGTTTCATGTTTGGAATTGCTTTGGTTATTTCATCAAAATTTTTATTATTACAGATTAATTCACCGCATTTTTTTAATATAATTCCTTCTATCACTGAAGTCGATTTCGTATCGTAAAGATATGTTTTTATATGAGGATATTGCTCGCTGATTAATCTGATTGCGTTCACTGTACCCGAGATACCACTTGAGATATTAATTGAAATGACATGGGTATAGTTCTCTTCGTCCAACTTCTGATACAGTTTTTCTATATCGTCCATTGAAGGGAGAGAGGATTTCGGTATTTCCGTTTTCATATTATGATAAACTTCCTGTGGAGTAATATCAATCTTGTCCGTATATTCCCGATTTTTATAGATAATCTTAAACGGAAGAACCTGTATATGATATTTTCTCAATGTCTCATCATCAATATCGCATGCCGAATCTGTGATTAACGCAATCTTCTCCATATATTTATCTCCTCGAACTCTTTATCTCCTTGACCTATTTATCGACTTGACCCATTTATCGACTTGACCCATTTATCTCTTTGTTTCTTTTTCAGGCCTAAGGTTTATAAAATAAACTATCAATTAAAGATAATAGTATAACATATTTTTACATATCGTTGTTATAACTACATTAACACTTTTATTGCATCGAATCAATACAGGAATGTTGTTTTTTTAACTTTACCTTAAACCAGAAGCGTACACCCTCTTTAATATTTTCACACCCATACTGTGCCTTATGAAGCTCTAGGATATTTTTTGTAATAGACAAACCAAGACCAGTACTGCCTAATTTATGTCCACGGGCTTTGTCCTCTTTGTAAAATGTATCCCATATTCTCTCAATTTGATGCTCCGTAATCTGCTTACCATCGTTATCAATACTGAATAGTACTGATTTTTCATCACATTTTATCGCTATGGTTATAACGCTGACTGCGTGTTTCATTGCATTGGTTATCAAATTTAATAGGACTGTTTGTATTCCATTTAAATCGGCAGAAATGATTACCTCTTTGGGAGAAACTAAATTGAGTGTAATATTTTGTTCCTGAATGATGGTATCGAATCTTTTAAGAATACCTTGCGTCAAGGAAACCAGCTCAACCTCCTCAAACCTTAACGTCCTTGCCTTGGCTTCCAGCCTTGATAATTCAAGCATCTCCTGTATTAATTTATCCATATGATTTACTTCATTAATGATTACATCCGTGTATTCTTCTTTGTTCTCCTCTGACATATCCTTTAAGCTTTCGGTATAGCTTTTAATGATTCCCAGGGGCGTTTTTAATTCATGAGCTACTGATCTTGTCAATTCTTTTCTATTGTTTTCAAACCTAATTTGTTGTTCCTTTAGTTTCTTTATGAGCATATTTACAATTGCTAAAATAACGATTAGTATGATGGCGATTAAAAAGTATGCTGCACTTAGATCCCTCATAGCAAGCGCTACCGGATGAAAAACAAAAGCATAGGGAGCCGCAAGCTTTTCTGATATATAGCCCGTCGAGCCTACATAAGAGGTAAACAGATTTTCGCTGTACCTTGAGTCTATTGTATTACTCTTGGTCACTAATTCTTTGTAAAAGACATTACATAATGAAGAGGCTTCCTGGTAGAGCTTTTTGCCATCCTTATAATCACCGTACCGTCCACCCAAAATATTAGGATCTCGAATCCATAATTCTTTGTCCATTATCCAATCTGCAATATTGTTTTTACCAACTTTATAGTTTTTATCAGAAACATAATTTATTCTTTCGTTCGTCATATCATTATAAAGATTAAGATTTTTTGGGTAAAGATAAATATCATCATAGGTACCCTCCATCTCAATTTTTAAATCCGAATTATATATCAACCAGTCTTTTGTCATCTTCTGTACGGTTTTCTCTGTAAAACTGTCATTCAATAATAAAAATTTAGAATTATCAATATTAGGATCGGTACTATCTTTACTTCTATCAATAAGATGTATCATAATGAAATTCTGATATTGGGCTAATAACTCACCATCCACTTTTTTAACCATGGAATAAAATCCAATATCCTGACATTTTGGCATTTCATCATAGGACTCATACGCAAACAATTCCGGAGTATCAATATAATAAATAGCTTTTTCTCCTTTATCATTTGAAACTGATATCCCCCTACCTCCCCACGATGCAAAATCCGCATTATTATCCTCACTATATTTATATTTCGTTAGAATTTCCTTAAGCTCGTTCTGATATGCTTCACGCTCCTCTGGATAACGTCTATAATATATTACACTTGAAGACACATAGTTTTCAGCATCCCGAGCCTGCGCTAGCAGATCTCCCCTGATATCTACTGCCTTAAAATATGTCATTCCGCACATACCTGCTAGAAATATAAGAACAATAATAATGGATATGCTTATTCGAAAGAATTTATATTTCCTTTTCAACTTAACTCCTCCTTCCATGAATCTTCTCAACCATTAACCGCAATATTCACTATAAACCCTTTTTTCAAAAGTAATCAGCGTTTATTCATCTTAAATCACTCTTATCCTCTACAACCAACAGTTTATATTCCATCTCATCACTCACAACTCTAATTCATACTTTCATCACTCTCACTAATATGTACATACTAATGTATTCGTGTGTAGTCCTTATGTACTTATTGGAAATAATTAAATATATTATACTACAAAAATGCGCCATCACCTACATTACTATAAATGATAGCGCTTACTTGCTATTGAGTATTTTCTGAGTCCTTCGTAATTCCTGCATCGTTGCGATGGGATCAATATTACTAAACTCGACATCGGATACGCCCTTGAATTTCACAGTATTTGGAATTTATTCTCCTTGTATCCAAACCTATTCTGAAACATAGAGATTAAGCTGTCTCTTAAGATCTTGCATACAGCTATCTAAGCTTCTCTCCTTTTTAAAATATGGTTCCATACATTTCATAAATAAGTTTTCCATCGGTTCACATAGCAAGGTACAACTGGAAACACTATTTAAAGTCGTCTGAAAGTGATCTATGTCCTCAGAGGTAAGTAGAGAGAAATCAACTTTCTCATTCCCATTTTCACCACTAGAAATGCCTCTGATACCCATCGTCTTAAAAGAGTTAAGTAGTACTTTCAACGCAGCTGTATTGACCGGATATCCCATTCTGCCATTGCCTGGTTGTTTTTCTTGTAGCTGCGTGGACAGTAGTATTTTAATAAAGTTCCAGGCATTTAATTGATTGGTAGAACCGGATCGGATTGCCACTCCATTGGTTACCGTAGCTCGCAACCCTCCATCAACTGATTTTGGAGCTATCACCACTGGATTACCGCTTTTTGTTTTAAGATAGGTATAGTAAAAAATCCAATCCGTATTATTACTAGTATACCCAAATGGCATTATCCCCTGTGAATATAAGTCATATTGACTACCAGTATATTCGCCATAATCGGTATCATCATAGTCTGTATCATAATACGGTTGATACGCCTCGCAAAAAGCACGAATTGCTACCTCGTCAGGAAGGGCGGTGTTCGTCTTCTCATCCACCAATAATATTCCGGACACACGTAGCATCCGAGTTAGAATAGGCCAATCAAACATTCCCCTGAATAACGGATTCTCTTGTGCCTTAGGCAGGCAGTTCGAAATTTCTCGTACGAACGAGGTACAATCAGTGACTTTGTTCATATCAAACCCTATCTTATGCAACCCCGATTGCTCTGCAACTTTAATCTGCACCGTGTATCCAAGCGGTATAATATATTGTCCTCCTTTGTAATAGCCTGAACTCATGATAGAGCTATTGTAGTCACCCATATTGAAATTCTTGTCACCGCTAATGATTGATGATAGATTTAAGAACGCACCAGTATCCATAGTTTTATATAAATCACTTGTAAAATAATCCGTTAATATAACATCAGGACCAGCTCCCGCCATTAGTTCGTTGGTCAGTGCCGTCTGATATTGCTCCATCGTGTGGTCTTCCTTATCACCCAAACGATTAACCGTTACTTTAACATCCGGATATTGCTCTTCGAATTCTTCTATGGCATCCTTATAGTATTGAGGAAACCAACGATACCTTGGAATATCCAATACAAGTTCATTGGTCGGTGTTAAATCTACCTTCTTGTCTGCAATGGTGTTAACACCCTTACTATTACCGCATCCGACTAGATTACCAGCGATGATTGCACTGAGTAGTAACAACGTAGCACAACTACCTACTATCCACTGCTTTATATTTTTGCTGGATAATATATCTGATTTTGACATGCCTAATCCTCCTCCATCCACCGCTTGTATTTATGCTAAGCAATTTCATTAACTGTGACATTCTCACACTTTTTAACTTACCGATATATTATATACTTTTAAATCAAACTATTGAAACTTCATGTTTGACTTAATAATTCCGGCGACTAACAACTGAGTCTGCAAAGATTGGTCGCGATGGGTTATTTGCAAGCACTTGTTTAACATCAATCTTCCCGCTAACCAATGCTGATTTCCCATTATCGGAAATAACACTCACCGTTTGACCTGTTACGTAATTTTCCAAACCAAATAAACCCTTACGCTCTTCTATCACATACACGCACTTTCCGCCATTGCCATCGTTGAACAGGCAACCAATTGGGATAACGAATTGACCCGCGCCTACGATATCGTTTGATACTTGAAGGGGAACATCCTGTCCTGCTACCGGCTGTCCTTTTAATTTATCCAATTCAACTTTATATTCCCAGGATTCACCCCTTAGAACACAATTCTTAACAACACCATACACAGTTTCCTGCTGGTATTTGATTTTTTTATCTTCTTCCGTAACCAGGGTCTCCAACTTTGCCTCTATGACCGCGTCTGGACCATATGACCCACCCTTATCGGAAGGAAGTTTGAACGTTAACATTGCTTTCGAATCATTTGGAACAATCCAAACGATAATCTCCCCAGGCTGCACAGTTGTACCTGACTTAACAGTTAAACCATATACCAACCCATCAATCGGAGCAACCAGACCATCCGCAGGTGGAGCCTGTGAGATTGCCAGATCAAGCTGTTCCTGTGCAATATTCAATTGTGTCTTCGTAATCACTTGCTGATATATCACATCCTTTTGCTTCTTGTTCAATGCCTCTTGCAATGAGGTAAGCTTGCTTTTGCCAGTATTCTGCTTTTGTTTCTCCAAAGCTACCTTCTGTATCAGAACATTAAGTTGCAGGGTTTGTATGTTGATATTCGAGGCCTTCGTGTCGAATGTACATAATACATCGCCCTTAGATACCTTTTCCCCATCCTTCACCTTCACGCTATTTACTGTCCATGTTCCAGCAGAACCTAGTTTCTTTGCCTCCGGATATTCAATCGTACCAATGGAATCAGCTGACAGTGTAATGCTTCCACCATTCACTGTGACGGCAGTCACAAGAGGTAAGCTTTTGTGATAAATCGTTCGAGATACGAATGTAAAGGTAACTAGAACAGCGAGCAGAACAATTGATATTATCGTAACCTTATTCTTTATTTTCATTATTTCACCCCCGAATACTCAATGCCTTGAATCATTTCATCTTTAAATCTCATAAATAATAACATTAATGGCAAAACAGATAGCACTCCACAGACAAACCCTAATGTGGGATTTGATGTATTCACGTTCATTAAGAACAAGGACATCGGATATTTATAAAAATCCTTCAAGAATACAAGTGGTTGTTCCATCATATTCCAGCTATCCGCAAAACTTAAAATCATCAGTGCCGCCACCCCTGGCTTGCAGTTTGGTAGGCATATATTCCAAAGAGACTTCAAAGCGCCGGCACCGTCGATTTTCGCCGCATCAAAGATAGAATTTGGTAGAAGCACCATCACCTGTCGCATGAGGAACAAGCCAAATGCTGAGAACACACCCGGCAGAATAAGTGCAGCATAGTTGTTGATCAACCCCATGTGATCCAGAACCATATAATTTGGCACAAGGGTAACTTGATAGGGTAGCATCATCAACAAAACCACGATAAAAAACAAGATATCGCGACCGGGGAAGCGAAAGCGAGCAAAAGCGTACCCTCCTAACACTGCCACGATCAATTGCCCGAGCAAGATTGTCGTACTTAGGAATAACGACACCCATAATTTTATTAAATAATCGGGGCGAGACAAGAATACATCCCAATAACCTGACAGGGTGATCCAGTCAGGGATGAGATGAAACGGATTGGATGCCGTAACGTTAGACGAAAGCTGGTCATAATAGTGCGAATATTCTTCCGCACCCATGAACGAATTCGCAATTGTATACAAAAGTGGAAATAACGAAACAATGGCAAGTAGTGCAAGGACTATGTAGATTAGAATCTTGTAGTTAACCTTTCTATCTCTCAATTAACATCTGCCCCCTCTCTAAACTTCCGCCAAAACAGCAGCCAAACAATCCCTACAATCACCAAGAACGTCATCACTGCGGCGACAGATAGCCGTGTGTAATTCAGGTGTGCAAAGTTGTTGCTCATAAAATGCTGAAGCATATAAATACTGTTATCTGGGTAGTCCCCAGCCAGGGCATACGCCTCGCGAAACGCCTTGAAGGCGAACATGATTGCAAATAAGGTCGCGAACATAATGGTCGGTGACAACAGCGGTAGAGTGATCTTCCATAACCGGTAAAATCCCCCCGCACCGTCCACCTTAGCTGCCTCATAATATTCCTTGGGAATCTGTGTCAGTCCGCTGACCATTAAAATAATACCATAACCAATATTCTTCCATATGTATAAAAGTAAGAGTACCCAGAATGTATTACCACTATAAAGAAAATCAACTGAATGCAAACCAAGGTTGCTCAGCACATAATTGATAATACCGCCGTTGTCGAACAAAATCCGAAACACCATAATTACTGAGGCCGTAGGTAGGACAAGTGGCAGGATATACGTCGCTCGGAAGCTATCCGTACCCTTAAGTCCTTTGTTCAGAAGCAATGCAATTGCAAGTGATAGTACCAGTAGACATACCACTCCCAAGGTAATAAATTTTAAGGTATTCCCCACTGCCAGTTGAAACGCATTACTACCAAAAACGTTGACGTAATTCGTCAAGCCAACAAAGTGAGTGCCTCCATAATCGGACAATGTGCGCCAGATTGTAATACCGAACGGAACAATATAGAATACTGAGAAACCTGCTAGTGGTAGAGCAGCGAATGCGAGTCCAGTGAGTGCCTCCCTACGTCGTAGGGTCAGTTTACTTCGAAATGCAGACAATAATATCAATCCCTTCTTAAAATGACATATGTAGATTATTAACACTAATATTAATTTAATCTGATTGATTTCATTTGAATAGCTCCAATGACATAATATATATAATATTACAATTTATAACAATATATGTCAAACAAATTATGGTAATTATTAGTAATGTATTAGTAATATATTATTATAACTGTTTTATTTGACCAGGGTGTCATACGTCATTCACAACATAAATCTATGAATATGAGTGCATATATGTGCAGATGTACAAACCAGACTCATGCAATTGTACTGTATCGTATTTGGGCAAAGCAAGTCATATGTATATATATGCACTCACATTCATTTTTACACTAAAGTCGACTTATGACCCTCTAACCTTATTTGAATGCTAATTGTTTTTATCATATAAAAAAATTCCATATCAACTAATCTCTTATATGATATGGAACTCATTATTAAATTATATATCCGAACCACCACTCCCCTAAATCTCATCCACAATCCGATAACCGACTCCGACTTCTGTATGAATATACTTGGGTTCTGCAGGATTTGCTTCTATTTTACGCCTTATATTTGCCATATTGACCCGCAATGCATTATGTTCATTGGTATAAGGACCCCATATTTCTTTACTAATAAAGTCCAGAGTCAATACTTTTCCTGCATTTTGCATGAGAATGACTAGTATTCTATATTCAATCGGTGTTAAGTGGATTACCTCATCTTTCATTGTAACTTTTCGCTTCACGATATCTAATACGAGATCACCAATACGGATTTTATCTGTTTCTAAAGGATTATATCCTTTTTGTTTATGTCTGATCGCGGTTCTAATACGCGCTAGAAGTTCTAAGGTTCCAAATGGCTTAGTGACATAATCATCCGCTCCCAAATCCAGTGCTTTTACTTTCTCCGTTTCATTACCGCGGGCTGTTACAACGATAATTGGAACTTGTGACCATTCACGGACTTTAGCCAATACCTCCACACCATCCATGTCTGGCAAACCCAAATCCAGCAAAATCAAATCTGGTGATCGATTGGCTGTAAGCGATATCGCCTCCATTCCATTGGTACACTTTAGAACCTGATAATCATTCGATTCCAGGATTGACGACATAAAGTTACTGATCCCCTTCTCGTCCTCCACAATCAATATAAGTTGTTTTATATTCAACGTCTTCACTTCCTCCCATTGGTAATGTAAAGCGAAACTTCGCTCCACCTTCCTTTTTATTTTCTGCTTCTATTATTCCTCCATGGGCTTGTATGATTGATCGACAAATTGATAAGCCAATTCCCATTCCCCTTGAGGAATCGGGATTCTTCGTTTTCCCGGAAGAATAGCCTTCAAATAATTTAGGCAATTCATCCGGTGAAATGCCGGTACCATTATCACTAATTTCAAATATTGCATTTTCCTTATCCCTTGTAACGATAAATTCAATCAAAGCATCTCTTGTAGAATGTTTTATCGCATTTTCAAGTATATTAATAATCACCTGCTCAATTAAGGTAGCATCCATTGGCACTAAAAGCAATTCCTCCGGTACTTTTACCGAAACGTTATATCCCGGATACTTATTTTTCACTCTGGACAGCGACTCCGATACTACTTCTTCCACTGCTTGAGTGGTTTTTGATAGATTCGCTGCTGTTTCACTAATACGAGTTACGGATAAAAGATTTTCTACCATTCGGATCAACCATTGAGAATCGTCTTTGATATCGAACAATAACTTATCGTGGGTTGCGTCATCCATCGTTTGCTTATTCTCCAATATTGCAGAGGATGCGCCTGAAATCGCTGTAAGCGGAGTACGTAAATCATGTGAAATCGCTCTGAGCAGATTGCTTCGCATGACTTCTTTTTCTGTCTCGACCATAATATTTCTTTGTTCATCCGATAATCGTTGTCTTTCTAATGCCATTGCCACCAGCGAAGCAATCATTCTTAAGAAGGATCTATTTTCGTGGTTTAACGGATTATCACGATTACAGGATATACCGAGTACACCAAGCACCATTCCCTGTGACATGATTGGCATATAAAAGCCATTTGCTCCCATGAGGGTGTCAGTTCCTGAACCGGCACGTTTTTTATTTACGAAAACCCAATGGGCAACGGCCTCTTCATCCTTTGTTGTTAACGTTGGAGAATTCACATCAGTTTGTGACGGCTGTCGGTATAAACCTTTGCTTCCATTTACCGGATCCTCGGAATAAAAAATAACACTTCTATCAAAGATAGAGGTAATATAATCATTGGTCAATTCAATAATGTTATTCAATCCTCTGGTTACAAGAAGCTTCTTATTTATCTCATATAATATCTCTGTTTTTCTTTCTCGATTAATCGCAACCTTTGCTTGCGTCTTGATTCGAAATACCATAGTACTTGTGAGTAATGCCACAATTAACATGATTAAAAATGTAATTGGATAACCAGGTTGAATTGCGGTAAAGGTATAATAGGGTTTTACAAAAAAGAAATTAAAAACCAATACACTGAGGATAGAAGAAACTATTCCATAAGCATACCCTATTGTGAACCTTGATATCATCAATACGGATAGAATATACACCATTATAATATTTTGCTCACCTATGTTTAATCTTTGTAAAATCAAACATACCAGTGTAGCTAGAAACAATAATACCAGGCTCCTAAAAGTATCTCTCCAGGTAAAATAGAAATTCTCCCTCCATTTGAACTGCTTTGGTTTCTTATAAACATTCGTCGCGTCATTATCCGGAATGATATATATTTCCGTATTCCTTAGGCTTTGAATTAGCATATCCTCTAAATCTGTCTGAAACAGGCTTTTGATGCTTTTCTTCTTTCGGCTTTTACCTATCACTATATTCGTTATACCTGAAATTTTGGCATATTCAATAATGGCAGAAGAGATATCAATACCATTCAACGTAACAATTTGAGCTCCCAGCCGCGCTGCCAGATCCATATGATTTCTTATATTCTTCTGCTGCTCCTCTGTTAACACAACATTATCCTGTGTTTCTACATATAGAACAGTCCAGGGTGCATGAAATGTTTCTGCCGTTCTGGCTGTCCAGCGTATGCATTTGGCCGAGGACGGAGATGGACTAATACACACAAGGAAGCGTTGACTAATCGTTTTTTCTGTATGAACATAATCATTTTGATTTTCATTACTAATGCGTTCGGCAACTTTTCTCAACGCTATCTCACGCAACAGACGCAAATTTTCCTTCGTAAAAAAATTCTGTTTTGCTGTTTCAACTCGTTCCGGTCGATAAATTTTACCTTCGCTGAATCGATTCAATAATTCTTCTGGAGCGATATCAATTAATTTTACCAAATCAGCTTGATCAAATACATAATCCGGAATTGTCTCTTTCACAGATACCTTTGTAATGTTCTCCACAACATCATTCAAGCTCTCTATATGTTGGACATTGACCGTAGTATATACATCGATTCCGACATTCAATAATTCTTCAATATCCTGATATCTCTTTCGATTTCGTACCCCTACGGCATTCGTATGTGCAAGCTCGTCAACCAGAACAATATCCGGTTTTCTTGTTAGCACCGACTCCAGATCAAACTCCTTCAGTTGTATGCCTTTATACTCAATATTGATTGGAGGAATCGAAGGTAGTCCGTCTAGTAGCTGAAGCGTCTCCGGACGGGTATGTGGTTCCACATACCCGACTACAACATTTAATCCGTTCTTTAATTGCTCCTGCGCTTCATCCAGCATTGCATAGGTCTTCCCTACTCCTGCACCATAACCTAGAAATATCTTTAATTTCCCGCGGCCTTTTTTATCTATTGATATACTTTTTAATAACAAGTCCGGATCAGGACGATTGTCACTATATCCATCCATAAATTATCCCCTCAATCATACTTATAATTTTTCATCCAAAGCGAGGTTAACTTTTAGAACATTGACCGTCGGTTCGCCGAAAATACCAAGGAATCTGCCTGTAGTATACCTGGCTATGATATCTTCAACCTTCTTTTCCTCTAGACCACGTTCCTGTGCAATTCGTTTGACTTGGTATAGTGCCGCATCCACCGATATATTCGGATCCACCCCGCTTCCCGAGGAATAAATAAGATCCATCGGTATATCAGCGACATTATCAGGGTCAAAATCATGCCACCAATTAATTCTTTCTTCCACTACTTGACGAAGTTCCTTACTCGTAGGCGATAGATTGGAGGTACCTAATGGTCTGCCGATCAGATACTCCTTTTTTGTAAACTCTTGCGCTATGAGTTCTGAACCAATTTTTATTTCATTACCGTCTTTTAATTCTACTGTTATAATACTTGCATTTGCTTTGTTATGGAAAAACACTTGTGCTATTCCTGTAATAACACCAGTATATACCACACCACACAGAATCGTAAATATCAAAAGACAAATAATTGCAGGACGAAATTCGTTTAAGATTTTTTTCATATTATTACACCTCACGCAAGACCAAATATGGTCAGAATAATATCAATTAATTTGATTGCTACAAATGGAGCAGCAATCCCACCTAGTCCGTAAACAAGAAGATTTCTGGAAAGTAACTTACTGGCTGGAAGTTCTCTGTATTTTACACCCTTTAACGCCAATGGTATCAGTGCAACAATAATGAGTGCATTATAGATAATCGCTGATAAAATTGCACTCCTACTGCTGGTCAGACCCATAAAATTAAGTGCAGTTAATTCAGGGAATATACCAAAAAACAAAACCGGAATGATAGCAAAATATTTTGCCACATCATTAGCTACACTAAAAGTGGTTAGTGCTCCCCTGGTCATTAAAAGCTGTTTTCCGATTCGTACAATATCAATCAACTTGGTTGGACTAGAATCTAAATCCACCATATTTCCTGCTTCTTTCGCCGCTTGCGTACCCGAATTCATGGCAACAGCCACATCCGCTTGTGCAAGGGCTGGTGCATCGTTCGTACCATCTCCTGTCATTGCGACCATATGTCCCGTGGCTTGATATTCACGAATTAAAGCTAACTTTGCCTCCGGAGTCGCTTCGGCAAGAAAATCGTCAACCCCTGCTTCAGCCGCAATCGCTGCTGCCGTCATTGGATTATCACCGGTTATCATAATCGTTTTGATACCCATTTTTCTCAAATCATCAAAACGTTCTTTGACTCCATTCTTAACAATATCCTTAAGATAAATTACTCCTAATACTTTACCGTTAGCAGCGACAACTAGCGGTGTACCGCCTTTTCCAGCAACGTCTTTCACTATCTCATTGCATTCTTCAGGATACCTTCCTCCCTGTTCGAGTACGTAATTTTTAATCGCCTCTGCTGCACCTTTACGAATTTCATTGCCTAGAAAATCCACACCGCTGATTCTGGTTTTAGCTGAAAATTCTATGAAAGTGGCATTCAATTTATTTAACTCTCTCCCGCGTATACCGAACTTCTCTTTCGCCAATACAACAATGCTGCGGCCCTCTGCTGTCTCATCCGCAATTGATGAAAGTTGTGCGGCGTCAGCAAGCTCTTTTTCCTGGACTCCTTTGACTGGGATAAATTCACTTGCCTGACGATTTCCCAATGTGATTGTTCCGGTTTTATCGAGTAAAAGTACATCCACATCTCCGGCTGCCTCAATGGCACGGCCACTCATTGCAAGTACATTCGCTTGATTTAATCGGCTCATTCCCGCAATTCCGATGGAAGATAACAACGCTCCGATTGTAGTGGGTGCCAGACATATCAATAAGGCTATAATGTTTGTTATCGAAATTGCCTTACCATTACCCGCCTGTCTGCTTGCAAAATCAGAGAACGGGAGTAAGGTTGCGGTTACTACTAGGAAAATAATTGTCAATGTAACCAATAGAATCTGAAGAGCGATTTCATTGGGAGTCTTCTTTCTGGAAGCACCTTCAACCATGGCAATCATCTTATCAAGAAAGCTTTCTCCAGCCTCTGCTGTAACTCTTACTACCAACCAGTCAGATATTACAGTCGTTCCGCCGGTTACAGCGCTACGATCACCGCCGGACTCCCGGATTACCGGTGCCGATTCTCCAGTAATGGCACTTTCGTCCACAGAAGCGACTCCATCGATAACCTCTCCATCCATCGGAATCTGATCTCCGATTGCTACATAAAAGATATCTCCTCGTTTTAAAGTATTAGACAGTACTTCTGTATAATCACTATGATTATCCTGTGATTTTAATTTTCTGGCTTTCACATCTTTTCGTGCACTTCGTAAAGAATTCGCCTGCGCACGACCGCGGCCTTCTGCGATTGCCTCAGCAAAATTAGCAAACAAAACCGTAAACCATAAAATCAATGCGATAGCAAGTGTATAACCGGCATTTTCATCTCTTATACCGAAAAAGCTTAGAATATATAAAATCGTTGTCATAATAGAACCTATATACACTACTAACATGACCGGATTTTTCATTTGAATGCGTGGTGAAAGCTTTACAAAGGATTGCTTTATTGCATCCATCCATATTTCATTCTTATTTTTTTTATTCATATGACCACCTTATTTCAATATTGTAAAATAATCTGCAATCGGTCCAAGCGCCAATGCAGGTAAAAAGCTTAATGCACCTATAATAAAAATGATTGATATTAACAAACCTACAAACATAGTATTGCTTGTTGATAGTGTCCCTTCTGATGCAGAAACAGTCTTCTTATTCGCAAGGTTTCCCGCAAGTGCAAGCGTTGCAAACATCGGTAAAAATCGAACCACTATCATGATTACTCCTCCTACAACATTGGTAAACACGGTATTAGCATTGTATCCACCAAAGGCGCTTCCGTTATTATTCGCCAAGGATGAGAACGCATAGAGAACTTCTGAAAATCCATGTGCTCCTGAGTTCGTTAGCCATGTGGTAACCTGCGGGAGCATTACTGCAACTGAAGTCCCCAAAAGAGTTAAAAGAGGAGGTGCTAGTATAATCAAACAAACCATTTTCATATCAAAGGGTTCAATCTTCTTTCCAAGATACTCGGGGGTACGCCCTACCATTAAACCAGCTATAAATACGGTAAGAATGATAAATGCAATCATTCCATACAATCCACTCCCTACGCCACCAAACACAATTTCGCCTAGCTGCATCAAAAACATCATGATCATGCCTCCAATGGGAGTAAAACTATCATGCATGGAATTCACTGAACCATTTGAAGCCGCGGTAGTGGCGGTTCCCCATAGCGCAGAACTCCCAATCCCGTTACCTACTTCTTTTCCCTCCATATTACCGATCCCACTCACACCTTGATAAGAAGGGGCGCCGAATTTCTCGCTAACAGTAACCATGGCAAGTGCAGCAACAAATAAGATTAACATGGTTAATAAGACTGTTCTTCCCTGCTTTGAATTCTTTACCGCCTTACCAAAAGAAATACATAGAGCGGCGGGAATTAACAGGATGGATAGCAACTGTAGTAAATTGGATAGTGACGTTGGATTCTCTAGTGGATATGCTGAATTCATTCCAAAGAATCCTCCGCCATTGGTACCCAACTGTTTTATCGCAATTTGACTTGCTGCAGGTCCTATAGGAATAATCTGCGATGCTCCCTTTTCCAAAGTAGATACATTGACATAGCCAGATAACGACTGTACCACACCCTGAGATACCAATACGATTGCTAATACAAAGGAAAGAGGAAGCAAAATATATAAAACCACTCTCGTTAAGTCATGCCAAAAGCAACCTATTGTCTTTTTATTTTTAAAGGTGAACCCTCGGATCAAAGCAAAAAGCACTGCAATTCCCACTCCTGCTGATATAAAGTTCTGAACCGTTAATCCGATTGATTGTGTAAAATAAGATAAGGTGGTTTCACCTGCGTATGCCTGCCAATTGGTATTGGTTATAAAACTTGCTGCAGTATTAAAGGCCAGATCCCATCTAACAGGTTTCATGCTCTCCGGATTAAATGGCAGCAATCCCTGTAATAACAGTAATATAAATAATGCCAATAATCCAATGCCTGAAAATACAAATACGCTCCTAGTGTATTGTTTCGCACTCATTTCATTCTCTTCTGGGATACCTAACAGGTGATATATCCCCTTTTCAACAGGCGCTACAATACGTGTAATCAATACCTTTTGCCCTGTCATAACCTTATACATATAGCTACCCAGTGGAATCGATAATCCAATCAGTATAATAAGAAAAATAATATCTTGTAACCAAATCATACTCATAAATTCTCTCCTCTAAATAAAACATAGAATAAATAACCCAATAACATAACCCCTATAAAAGCAGAAATTATTAATACAACATTCATTCTTTATCACTTCCTATTCAATTGATATAAACACGTCTATGGATTGCTCAAATAGTGAAACCCCTCCAAACACGTCTACTCGTTACTGTATTATGCTTAAGCATCTTTATTATAACGAAGATCTTATTAGGGTGGTATTAAGGATGAAATCAATGCTATTAAGAACTTCTTAAGAATAATGTTGAAGGTTTCATAAATTAACAGTAATCGTGTGTACACATACTCCTTAGGATCTGACAATGCTTCCAATATCCTCTGCAAGATACATACCAAAAATATTCACAGGCTTCGATTTAGGACCAAGCTGCAAATTTTCAACTAGTTTTTTTAAATAGCAAATATAAAAATAGAACGCTTACATCTGCGTTTATTGATGTAAGCGTTCTATTTTGCTTAACTTAATACATTACCTATGAGGTATCATATCAATTTCTATATACTCTGTTCTTTAAGGACTATTTGACCCAATATATCAACTTATGACAATACCTTTCGGACTGCCCTCTTATCATATCTACTTGATTATCGCCTTTTGAAAAAAGTCAGATAGATGAAAATCAGGCATCTGACTGTCAATCAATCCATAGCTTGCATAGTGTTCTATCTCTGGGTCTTCACATATTTTATAGAAGTTACAGGTAATGATATCTCCTTTTTGTAGTTCCTCTCTCTGATATACATCACAGATTAGTTCCATCGGTATTCTCAAACATACCTTCCAATAATCCTTGGCTATTTCTGCATCGCAAATCGCATGATGTTGCGATATTACGCTCAACAGGCTTCGATTTCTATTCTCACCAAAACCACTGAGCAATGCAGCGTTTGCGTTCATTTCAAAATTCAAATATTCTTTTCTCACTGTGGGATTGAAATTCAGAAATGCCTCTAGCGCACTGTCTTTATATACGGGATCATCGTTCTTTATAAAGTTTCTTAATGGATTGCTTTCAAAGGATGTCATTGTTATAAACACTTCCTTATCATCAAGAATTGCCATTTGACCAAAGGTCTTTGGCCTATAATGACCCGACCACTGATAATTATTTATCAAAAATAAGGGACATTGGCTAATTTGATCGATATTCTGAATATGATTAATCAGATACATGCTTCATGCCTCCTTTTCTATTCATAATTAAAGCAGTAGCAAGCCGTCTCCATAACAACTGCCTATGATATCGTCGGATTATTGGAGCTCTTCCCTAAGGAGATCACTTTCCTTGTGAGTAATAAGACTATCATTAATATAAGTAATTGCGTCTTCATCAGCTATAATCGTAAAATCCTGATGTAATTGTAGAATTGAAGCCGGAACCAAAGGAGTAACCGGTCCGGTTAATGCTTTCATAAGAATCTCTGCTTTATCAATTCCGCTTACTACCATAAGGATCTTCTTAGCAAGCATAATCGTACGAATTCCCATTGTGTATGCATGACTTGGCATCTCTCCTCCATCCTCAAACAGACGAGAATTTGCTATTAAAGTACTTTCTGATAACGCAACGCAGTGAGTACCTGTTTCAAAGAAATCGCTGGGTTCATTAAACCCAATATGTCCATTATGTCCTAAACCCAAGAGTTGCAGGTCGATATTACCCAATTGTTCAATGATACCATTAAACCTGTTGCATTCAACTTCACTATCCTCATTGGTACCATCCGGAAGAAATGTATTTTGTTTATTAATATTAATATGATCAAATAAATTATTATTCATAAAATAGCGATAACTTTGACAATTGTCCGAAGATAAGCCTTTATATTCATCCAAATTAACCGTTTTTACTTCTTGAAAGCTTAAATCACCTTTTTTATACCAATCAATCAACTGACGGTATATTCCAATTGGAGTAGATCCAGTTGCCAAACCTAATACACAATCCGGTTTCAAAATAATCTGAGCGGAAATAATATTCGCTGCCTTTCTACTCATATCCTGATAATCTAGAGCTTTATAAATTCTCATATAATACACCTTCCCTTGCTGTTCTCTATTCATCACATATGGTAACTTACTAGATTAAAAAAGTTAATTCTATATTTATAGTATCTACTTATTACATGAAATCTCATAATTCATAAATATCGCTCTTCAATTCAATTTAATTGCATCATTAATTTTTATTCTAAAGTCCATATAAGAACCGCTTTAATTTATTGGAACTCCTTTTAAAATTATGGTTTTTAGATTTAAATCGCTATCTAATAAAACAATATTAGCAACTTTACCCGGGGTAATGCTACCATAATTATCATAAATACCAATTGCCTTAGCTGGATTAACCGCTGCAGCTTTTACGGCAATCTCCAGTGGAATATCCATATTTCGTACGGCATTTATCATACAGTCCATCAAATTGAAAGCCGAACCAGCTATGGCACCATCTGAAACCAATGTTGCTTTCTTACCCACAACATTAACCTCCTGTCCACCCAAAGAATAGATACCGTCGGGTAGACCAGTTGCCATCATACTGTCACTGATTAAGATAACTCTGTCTTCACCAAATAATTTGAACGTAGCTCTGACTACAGCCGGATGGATATGTATTCCGTCACAAATCAATTCCACATTACAATGGTCAGTATCGCTCGCAGCTCCAATCACACCGGGTTCCCGGTGATTTAAAGGTGACATGGCATTATATAAATGGGTTACATGATTCGCTCCCCATCGGAACGCCTCCATCGCAGTATCATAATTCGCAGATGTATGGGCAAGTGAAATTACTTTTTTATCCCTTAATGAGGATACAAAGTTCATAGCGCCTTCTACCTCCGGTGCAATATCCACTATTTTAATCTTATTTCCTGATAATTCATCTAAATGGTTAAACATCTCCAAATTGGGGGTATGTATATGTTCGCCATTCTGAGCCCCTTTTTTACTTATGTTCAGAAAAGGGCCTTCCATATTAATTCCACAAAGAATGGCTCCATGTTCATTTTTATAAGTAGATACATTTTTACAGATAACGGACAACGTTTCTTCTGGTAATGACATGGTCGCCGGGCATATTGTCGTTATTCCGTGAGATGCTTCATACCTTGCTATGCTTTCAAAAGCCGCATGGGAACCATCACAAAAATCATATCCTGCACATCCGTGAAAATGCAGATCAGTCAACCCTGGAATTGCATACAGACCGGATCCATCCAATGAAAACTCGTCTGTAGAATGATCAGAAATTCTATCCTGTTCGATATAAATATCCCCAATTTCAAAGCTGCCATTTTCTTTAAATACTTTTGCATTTTTTATAAGCATAATCATTTTTCCTTTCAAAATATAAACAATCAAACTTATCTCTTATGTAATAAGGCTGTCCTATAAAAAAAGAAGGTATCCATCTGATCTATAAGTATTCAAAAACTTCTATATCTCATACCAAATTATTTCATTTGCTTTTAATTCTAGCTCAAAGCAACTGGAATCTCCTAGATAAATAGTTGTTTTTTGAGGCTCATAGGTGTTATTTACAACACAATACTTTTTATTCTTCACATATGCATGTACTTCTACATTAAAGTTACTAGAGAACCATTTATTTAAGTTCTCTTCCTCTCTGGTACTCCAAAGAATACTCCTGTACAAAATTCTGGTATTTTCAAAATTGTAAGGCAGTCCACTTAGATAAACACTTCTTCCCTTGCCAAATTCATTGACTGCCATCTGAACTTCTTTCTCTTTTTGAACAAGAATGGTGGCACCGTCTAAAGCATACATCTTTTTCATACCTTCACCGAAATCTATTTCTTGCTTGCAATCATCGGTGATAAAGTGATTACTAACAGCTTCCCAGTTATATTTATCGTAATTCAAGGTAAATCCGGTTTCCTTTTCGATCCCGAAAACATTGGCCAGCTGAATATAGCGTCCCTGGTATTGGTGCCCTGTAGGTTCACCAATTCCAATCAAGCCTCCTCCATCATAAACAAATTGACGTATTGCACTGGAGACAACCGCGTCTTCCCAAACATCTCCGCCTGTATGTGCTGTATCACCATCACCCACATTAATAATCACATCAATATTCTTTAAGAGGTTACTATCATTTCTAATATCGTCAAAATTAATAAATGATACTTCGAATGGTGCTCCGCTTAATGCTTCAATCACACCGGCATAACTATAATTTTGCTTCTGGTAAAGAGCATGATGTACCATATGCCCACCCCAAGCACGCATCTTACCCCAACTATTTAACACAGCCACACGTTTGATACAGTAAGGTGTTGTACCCTCGATATTCTTATACAGCTCACGGAATTCATTGCAAACAGATTCGACATAGTCAATAAACTCTGGGAACTGATAGGCAAGTTTTAAATATCCGCCATATCCGATTCTATCAATTGGTTTTCTTAGGATAGCACGTCTTGCTGTAACCCAGTTTATTTTCGCTTCCTTAACAGGATCTCCGCCTTCATAAAAAACATCCGGGAAGAAATATGGAAGAAACCTTCCTTCAGTATATTTTACGCCTGAAATATCACTAATTAACCGAAGTGTACTACCATTTCCTACACTGCCAACAACTGCATCCAGTCCAATTGACTTAAATTCGTCCATAAATGGCTCAGTTCCTATCCAATGGTCTCCCAAAAACATCATTGCTTCCTTGCCATATTCGTGAGTAATATCTACCATTTCCTTTGCCAGCTTTGCCACTTCACGTCTTTGAAACGCCTGAAAATCTTTGAACTCTTTGCTTGGAACGCGGTACTGATTATTATAGTATCCTTGATCAATGATAAACTCAGGACGGAACTTATAACCCACCTCATTTTCAAACTGTTCTAAAATATAGGGAGATACAGAAGCTGAATATCCATACCAATCTACATATTTTTCACGCATCATCTCGTCAAAAACCAAAGTGAACTGATGGAAGAAGGTTGTGTAACGGATCACATCAATATAGGGATGTTCTTCAATAAACTTGCGCAAACGGAGCATGGAATACTCTTTTGTATGAGGTTGTCTTACGTCAAAAGTAATCTGATGTTCTACATCCTTCCACCCATTGGTTACTGCATTATACATATGTACCGGATCCCAGATTAGGTATGCAAGAAAGCTAACCGTATAATTGTGAAACAAATTGCAATTTGTAATTATGACTTCTCCTGTTTCTTTCTTATAGTTCCAGTCCTCTGTTGAAACAAGTAAGCCTGTACTACGGTCTATGACTTCCCACCAACGTTCTTTATCATCATAATCGTTCACTTTCAAGAGCTCAGCGGAGATACCCTTTAATAAAGAAATCCTTAGATTTTTTTCATTGGCTGTGTAAATGGGCGTCATAATATAGCATTGCTGTACTTCTTCCGGGTGTGCTTTTGCCCATTCATTGTCCTTACGAGTTGTGTAATAAGTACTGTACACTTTAGCTTGGACGGATTTTAGTTCTTCTGGATAATCAGTACCATCACAATCACGAATTGCATCCGCTCCCCATTTATTTAGTAACATAATTGTTTCCGGAACAACATCAAGGTCAGTTGGTATTGTAACCCTTCCGGTTAACATTGTATTCGTTTTCATATCTACCGCCATTCCGGCGTCTTAACGCCATTTATAAATTAGTTTTGCATAAGTCTAGTAAGACTGTACATTGCAAGGCACAGCCCCTAGAATGCAAAGTAGTATTTTACATATGTATCTCTCTACCTATGTTTTCTATTATAAAAATACAATAATAACAGTATCCCGCATAAACCTAAAAGCATGGTAAACAACCCCTGATAACTTATGCTTTTATGCCCGATAATAATTAAACCCATACAAACCACTAGGCATATACATTTTAGAATTACTGTCACTATCTTCTTTGTATTTTCCATATAAATCTCCATTCTGCCAAAGCCACACGAATCAAGGCATTAGCGACCTATTCTTTCAAACCACCAAGCGTCATACCCTGTGTCAGTTTCTTTTGCACAACAATATACAATATCAGCGTTGGCAACATAACCAGAACAAGACCTGCATACATACGACCATATTGCGCTGCAGCATTTTGCGCTTTCATCAGGTTCATTAGACCAACCGGGAGTGTCTTTGCACCCTTGGGATCAGTTAGCATCGTAATTGCAATGATGTACTCGTTCCAAAAGGATAAAAAATTGAATAGAATTACTGTTATAATGCTTGGTCTAGCCATTGGTAATATTACCTTTAACATCGTTCTTAAATATCCACTTCCGTCAATATAGGCCGCCTCTTCGTAAGTCCTTGGTATCGTAACAAAATAACCAGATAATAAGTAAATGGTAAAAGGAAGAGCGGTTGCAGCATAAACGATTGCTAGAACATAAATATTATTTAAAAAAAATGGAGAAAACCCTAAATTTTTCAGTCCCTTATCCGCATCAATAAACATAAGAAAGATAGGAACTACAATGTAGTTTACATTGATAAACAGACCTGCCATAAAAAGAATATTTAAAATTTTACGCAGTTTAAACTTAAATCTGCTAAGGCAATAGGCTGCTGGCAGGGCAACAACTAAAAGAATAACAAGAGCTAGTGCTGTAACAATCAAACTGTTTAGCATATACTCGCCCATATGCGCACTACCCCAGGCATCTACAAAGTTCTTGAAGTATATAGTTTTAGGAAGCTTCCAGGGGCTGCCGTAAAATTCATTATTTGTTTTAATTGAAGCAATAAACACCCACACTACGGGGACAATAATTGAAATTGCTAATAATCCTAATATTAAATAGATTACACTTTTCTTTAATGGAAGTTTATTCATGTGCTCACCCTCCTACAATTCTATTAGTTCGCGTTTGGTAATCAGGTTCAAAATTCCACTTAAAGCAAATGAGAACAAGAATACTACAACACCAATCGCCATACCATATCCGTAGCTAGAATTTGTGTAGGCTTGTTTATACATATAGCTCAAGAACACGTCCGTACTTCCGTCCGGTCCTCCGCTTGTCATTGCTTTTACAAGCATAAAACTAAGATTAATACTGCTTATAATAAAGAATGTTAAAGTCGTTCTGATATTTGTCCAAATTAAGGGAATCGTCAGACTGAAAAACTGACGGATACGACTGGCGCCTTCAATATTGGCACTTTCGTATACACTCTCAGGAACGCTTGCCATACTAGCCATATACATGACCATGTAATATCCAATGGCCTGCCAGATCATTGCCATCGCTATTGAAAATATAACGATTTTCTGATCTCCTAGCCAATAAATTGGTTCACTTCCTTTATCCCGAAAGAGGTTTAAAATGCTGTTTAGTAATCCATTTTTCGAATCCAGGATTGCATTAAATATCGCACTGATGATTACAATTGATAAAATATTGGGTATGTAAAAAACAATGCGGAAAAAGTTCTGTCCTGCAATCTTCTCTCTGGTCAATATCGCTGCAAAAATGAGCGAAATCGCTATGGTTATAACACTAACCAGAACAATCAGCAACACGGTATTTTCAAATGTTTGTATAAACTTCATATCATGTGTAAGTTTCTTAAAGTTATCAAATCCTACAAAGGTTTTAATTGGTGAATATCCACCCCATTTGTAAAGTGACATTTTAAAGATATTAATTGTTGGTATAATCATAAAGATTGCAAACAAAAGTACTGCCGGCGTTACACACAAGAATATAAATATCGATTTTCCTTTATTTTTCATGACTATCTCCTGTTGAAAAACGGTGAGCTAAGTGTCTACTCACCGTTAATATTTGCCTATTAGCTACTGTAAATTATGCTTCTTGTATTTATTTTTTTATTGCTGCGCGAAGCAAATCACTGTCTTTTTTAATTGATTCTATCCACTGTGCCTTTGTTTTATCTCCACTTACTAAGGAGTTAACAGTACCAAATACAGTATCAGCAAAGCTTACACCTTCTACAGGCTCGGTTGCTGCAAAACTACCTAAGGCAGCTTTTGCGCCATTATCATAGATACTGTAAAACATCTTGTTGTTGCCTTCTAATTTGTCAGCAAATCCTACGATTGGTTGAATTGCACCAGAAGCTGCGAAAAGCTGAGCTGCTTCATCGGAATACATATATGCTATAAATTGCTTTGCTGCATCTTTCTTTTGAGCTGCTGCCGGAATCCAAATTTGCTCAAACCATGTATAGGAATAAGCCTCTCCACCTTTAACGGTTGCAGGAAGTGCTGTGAATCCCCAATCAAAACCTTTTGCACGAGGAGCATCCTTCATTTCATCAACAACCCAGGTACCATTTGGCATAAATAATGCCTTGTTGTCTAAGATTAACTGTTGGTTCTTAAGGTAGTTATCGTTGTTTGCATTCGATGGAACTGATTTTTCTGTATAAGAAGCTAACTTTTCAACAATATCAAATGCTTTTTTTGCTTCAGCAGAATCCCAAATGCCTTCTGTATAGGTTGTAGCTTTTTGGAAGAATTCTGCACCGCCCACTTCATTAAGAAGAGCGTAGAAGAATGCATCAAAGTAACCTGCTGTTGGGTATGCAAATAATGCAATACCTTCTTTTTTTGCTTTGTCTCCTAATGCCCACATCTCGTCCCATGTTGTTGGAACTGTCCAGCCCTTTTCTGTTAATAAGCCTTTGTTGTAGAATAAACCGCATGGGCTGTAGAACATAGGTGCCATGTATGTCTTTCCATCATTGTAAGGGTTTGTCAAAGAGGATTCTGTAAATCCACCAGCGATTTTTTCGCTAACTTTCTTATCCTCTCCAGGAACTGTCATACTCAAAACATCTGTAATATCTTCTAATCCATTTTCTTTTATTAATGTCTCTGTTAAAGCTGCTGGACGGCCTGTAGCTAAATGTACAACATCAGGATAATCTCCAGCTTTCATTCCTGCACCAATAACATCCTCTAAGGACTTGTCAGTTGTAAGCTCTACTTTAATTCCTGTTTTTGCTGTAAACGCTGTGCAAACCTTCTTCCACATGTCTGCACCATAAGCTGTTTCTATTGCTGCTACCTTAATTGTAACATCCTCTTTGGTAGGAGCTGAAGTTGCCTTAGGTGTTGCATTAGCATCTGAAGTAGTACCTGCTTTTTTCCCACAAGCAGCGAAAGAACTAATCACCAATACAAGAACCAAAAAAATACTTAAATACTTTTTCATATATAAATCCTCCTTTATTATTATGAATTTAGTATACAACATATCTCTTTATAAACAATAGAAATTCTGCTTTATTCTTTATATATATTGCTGTATAATAGACATAATAAACAATTAAAAATGATATTTTTAAAGATATTGTACATTTTAACTTAATAGAAAAGGAGAACGTCATGAGCAACAGTCGCTATAATTTTAAAACAGAAAGTGAATTTAAAGCTTCCATGATACACAAAGAGGACTCTACGCTTTCTTATACTTTTCATCCTGAAGGCAACCATGATAATCAAGCGATTCATGTAACACTACTTTATGTCGCAATATCAAAATTTGGAAACGATTGGGTGAGCTTACCTCATTACCATAATTTTACTGAACTCTTTTATATTACCAATGGTACTGGAAAATTCTCTGCAGAATCTAATATACTTGAAGTGAAAACAAATGATTTGATCGTCTTAAACCCTACAATTGTACACACTGAAATCTCAAATCCTTCTAAGCCAATGGAATATATTGTTATGGGAGTGGAAGGAATTCAGTTTCAATCAGAAAACCGAGGATGTATTCTCTTAAACAGTTCTGTTCATAAATCTGATTTGCACCATTACTTTAATACTCTTGCACATGAGATGAAACAAGATCAGCCATATCGAGACTTTGTATGTCAGAATTTATTAAATATTATTTTTTCAATTATTCTTCGAAATGAAGCTTTTAAGATCTCTATAACCAACGGACCCGGTCTAACAAGAGAATGTAGTATAGCAAAAAAATATATCGAAGATCATTATAGTGAAAACATTACGATAGAAACCTTAAGTTCTCTCGTTCACTTAAATAAATATTATTTTGCACATAATTTTGCCAAGCAGTTTGGAACTTCACCAATCAACTACTTAATTATGAGGCGTGTCGCTGAAAGCAAACACCTCTTAACAAATACCAACTATTCCTTAAGCTCAATTTCCCATATTGTAGGTTTTTCTTCTCCCAGTTACTTTACTCAGACGTTTAAAAGAATAACTAATGTATCGCCTCAGACATATAGAAAAATGTATCAAAATTCCATTCCCGTGTAATTACTTGACCCAAAACTGACTTACGGATACTATAATTTATTATTTTTCCACTATAGATTAAGTATTATTTTTTACAAAACGAAAGCTGTTTATCCATATCGTAGATCGTTTTTTCTACAAAGCACAATAGGTTAAAGCCGTTTAATAAAAGAGAGTATCCTCTTCGGGACGTTTCGAATTACAGAAACCCCAAAATCAGATTCTCTCTTTTTAGTATATCTTAATCTCGATATCCATTCGGATTATTATACTGCCAGCGATAAGCATCTTCACACATTTGTGCAAGCTCTTTTTCTGCGCTAAACTCAAGTTCTTCTTTTGCTAGACATGGGTCTGCATAACAAGTTGCAATATCACCTGGTCTTCTGTCTTTCACTACATAAGGGATTGGTTTTTTGCAAACTTCAGAAAATGCAGTGATCATTTCAAAGACACTATAGCCCTTACCTGTACCCAAGTTATAAGTTTTTACACCTTCTATATGATCCAGCTTTTCAATTGACTTCACATGACCAATTGCGAGATCAGTAACATGAATATAATCTCTTACACCACTTCCGTCTTTCGTTTCATAATCTCCACCAAATACTTGCAGTTCTTTTAATTTACCAACTGCTACCTGAGTAATGAATGGCACCAAATTATTCGGAATACCAAGCGGATCTTCGCCAATCATACCGCTCTTGTCCGCACCAATGGGATTAAAATATCGCAACAAAACAATCTTCCATTCCTTGTCAGCTACCGCTAAATCTCTTAACATTTCTTCTTGCATTAATTTTGTTCTTCCATATGGATTTGTAACAGACAACGGAAAATCTTCCTTAATTGGAACAGTGTGCGGATTGCCATATACTGTTGCAGAGGAGCTGAATACCAGCTTTTTTACTGTAAATTCTGCCATCACATCACAGAGCACTAGCGTTGATACTAAATTGTTATAGTAATATGCTAACGGCTTCTGAACTGATTCTCCTACTGCTTTTAAACCCGCGAAGTGAATAACCGCCTCAATTTTCTCACTTCTAAATACTTCTCTTAATTTTTCTTTATCTTCTACATTGAACTCATAAAAGGTCAGATTTTTTTGGGCTAATGTTTGTACTCTATTTAAGGACTCTTTGGAAGAGTTACTTAAATTATCAATAACAACAACATCGAATCCCTTCCTTAATAACTCAAGGCATGTATGGCTCCCTATATAACCTGCACCACCTGTAACTAATATTGACATAGCTTCCCTCCATTCATAATGGTTAACAATATTTTGCAACTATATTCTTTATCTCATTCCATTTCTGTTCCATATCAAGAACAAGCGCCATTTGAGTGTGGCAGCGATCCAAGTTATGCTTCTCATGATGAATTCGAAAGTAAACATCACCTTCTAAATAATCTGTCAGAAAACGCATTCCGCATTCTAACGTCATAGTTTTTGCCCCATGAGGTAGCATTGAAATTTCAGTCTCTGTAAGGCTGCCTTCACAGCCTTGTAGATACCCTTTTACATATTGTTCAAATAAATGCAAATCCAAACTTACCTTTGATAAATCCTTTTCATCCTCCGCTGCTGTATTCGCACCAAAGCGAATGGAATCTCCAAAATCAAAGATAGACAAACCAGGCATAATCGTGTCCAAATCGATAACACATAGACCTTTCCCTGAGTTTTTGTCGATCATAACATTATTAAGTTTTGTATCATTATGGGTTACACGAAGTGGAAGTTTCCCTTCCTTCAAATAATTATTACAACACTCCATAAATGCTTCTCTCGCAATAAAAAACTCAATTTCCTCCTTTACTTCTTTCACACGATTACATTTATCTTCATTCACAGCTTGTAAAAACCGTTTATAGCGCAACGGAGTATTATGAAAATCCGGTATTACCTCGTACAAAACGGATGCATCAAATGATGATAGCAATTTCTGAAATCTGCCAAAAGCAACCGCACTTTGGTAAAAATCCTCGGGCTTATTGACTTGCTCAAAACAATTAGCATCTTCAATAAAAAGGTACATTCTCCAGAAGAACCCCTCACTGTCGCAATAGAAGGAACCACCGTTCTTAGTCTTAATAACTGTGATGACTTCTCTAAGTTCATCCCCACCAAGTTTTATTACCTCATTTCTTAAAAAATCAGTGACACTGGTAATATTAAGCATCAATTTTTCAGGATCTTTGAAGATACTATGGTTAATACGCTGTAATATGTATCTTATCTCTTTAATATCCTTCTCAAAAACTACGACAAAAGTATCATTGATATGACCATTACCATACCTTTCAAACATCTTGATAATTCCTTCAATATCAAACCGCTTAATCGCATTTTCTATTAACTCCTTCTCTATTTCTCCTGCCATTGTAACACCTCCACAATCATCTCATAGCCCTTACCATAAATTTTCCAAATAAACACCTTGTTCCTTCAGCTTTGCTATTTCTCTTAACACAACTTCCTTATCTTCTTTATAAGTAACACCAAACCATTGATCTTTCGAATGCAGTACTTCTACCTGTGCTTTTTCGGCTTCAATCATATGCTGGATAAAGGTAGGCAGTAGAAACTCACTTTTAAGAGGATTATTCGAAACCTCTGTTCTTAAAAATTCATCAAATTCTTTCTCCAGTTCCTCCATGAAATTAGCCTGAAATCCCCATAAATTCATAGATACCGTACTGTCCGGTGAAATATCTTCCCAAATATCTTTCTCACTATCATAGTACTTGACACCATCCGAAAACTTTTCTATCCTTGTTCTCTCCGTAATCCTGCTTAAGTAGCCTTTCTCATTAACATCACAAACTCCTCTTGCAACAGATCCATGCTCTGTGAGCGTATTACTTAATTGAAATCCAACCGTAGCATAAAGGTTATCCTCAATCTCCGTTTTAGTACTTAAGAAATCATATATTTTAGTAAATGCTTCATATCCATAGAAGTCATCCGCATTAATTACCGCAAAGGGTCCGTTTATTTTATCTTTACAACATAAAATTGCATGACCTGTACCCCAAGGTTTCACTCTACCTTCCGGTATTGAAAAACTTTCCGGTACTTTTGCAATCTCTTGATAAACGAATTCAACATTATCAATATGTTGAATACTGTTTCCTATCGCTTTTTTGAAATCTTCCTCGATTTCTTTCTTAATAATAAAAACAACTTTCTGAAATCCCGCTTTTATAGCATCATAAATCGAGAAATCAATAATAACATGTCCTTGCTCATCAACGGTATCAATTTGCTTTAAACCGCCATATCTGCTTCCCATTCCGGCAGCCATAATTACCAATACTGGTTTTTCCATATCATTACTTCCTTCCATATACATTTATTAAAGTTATTAAGCTGTAACGTAACATCACTATGTTACGTTACTTGTTTAGCCGAACTTTACGTTAATATTATCACTTGTTTCATGATTTGTAAACAGGGAAAGATATGTTTTTTATTTTATATGTTTTCCCAAAAATATATAACTATTTTAATAATTTATCCTTAATATTAGTCTTTATGTTTATAAGAATTTTTTAAACAATATTGACAATCCAACAAAAATGAGTTAATGTGAAAACATAACGTAACAACAACTAAACATTTGTTTTTACAATGCGATTACTGTTAATAGAAAGGGATTTACACATATGAGTACAATAAGAGAAGTTGCAAAACAGGCGAACGTCTCAATCGCTACTGTCTCCCGCGTTCTAAACAATGACACCAAATATAAAATGACCGAAGAAACAAAAAAACAGGTACTTGATGCGGTGATTCAATTAAACTACATTCCAAGTAATATACAACGCAAAAAGACGCATAAAGCTAATACGGAAATCTCTTTATCTATAAAAATAGGTTGTATTCTAAGAACAACAAAGAAAGGCTATAATGACCCTTACTACATGTCCATCCTTGCCGGTGTAGAAAAAAAACTTAGGGAATTTGGTATTGGCCTAGCATTTATTAAATCTGCACCTATTCTTCAGGATAAGAATTATTTAAGCTCAACCTTCCGTGATTCTTTGGATGGTCTAATTTTAATGGATCCATTGAATGATGATATTTATCACTATATTAAAAAACGTGTTCCTCATATTATTGGAATTGATACATTAAGAGAAGATATTGATGATGTTGGTTATGATCATTTGAAGAATGGCATCTTAGCAACCCAATACCTCATTGATAAAGGACACAAAGAAATTGGATTTATCGGTGGCAGCGGTGAATTCGGTGATATCAAAGACAGCCAACGGTATCAAGGTTATATCATTGCTATGCACAAAGCCAACTTACCGATGCATGAAGAATGGATCATAGACTGCGCGTGGAACGAAGATGAATGTGCCTGCAAAATTGATGAATTATGTATGAGCGGGCATTATCCTACCGCTTTTTTCGCAGCAAGTGATTTGATGGCTATGGCCGCTATGAAAAGTTTTTACACGCATGATGTTGCTGTGCCAAAGAGAGTTGCTGTCATCGGAATGTCTGACATTGAAATGTCTCAGTATTCCAATCCTCCCCTTACCACATATCATGTTCCAAAAGAGGAAATCGGCAAGATTGCAGCCAATCTGCTAATGGACAGAATTAAAGGCTTGGAATCCTTACCACAGAAAATCATCTTGCCGACTACCTTTATAGAAAGAAATTCAACCTAATGGAACTACTCCCGGATTAATATATATTTTGATATTAATCCGGGCGTCTCCCTTTCATACTTTATACACTACAAAGTACTGAGTTGATTTAATTACCAGTTTCAAACATTTGAATTGAATCTCTTAAGTCCGAAGCATTATTTTGCAATATCTTAACAGCTTCATATAATCTAGTTACCGCTATTTGTTGCTCTTGTGCGACTGCATCTACTTCCTCCGACGCTGCTGATGTTTCCTCTGCGACTGCAGAAATACTTTCAATGGAATTGAGCGTATCTTCTTCTGCTTCTTTCATATTTATCATACTATCCATTATTTTAGATAATTTAATAGATAAATCATCAACATTTCCATTAATATTGTTAAATAATTCAACTACATTCTTTAAACTTTCCTCGGATGTTCTGGAATTCTCTTCTGTTTGTTTTACTGTAACAACCGTCTTTGTAGTCTTTTTTCTTATACTATTTATAATCTCTTTAATCTCATTTGAAGCATCCATTGATCTCTGCGAAAGTTTTCTAATTTCTTCTGCTACAACCGAGAAGCCTCTACCATAGCTTCCTGCTCTTGCCGCTTCAATAGAAGCATTGAGTGATAATAGATTCGTCTGATCTGCAATGGAATCCATTACTACTACAATTTCAGTAATCGCTTTAGACTCCTCTTCTAATTCTTCAATTTCCTGCATTGTTTCGTTAATAATAACTATATTAGATTTCGTAGCTTTATCCAACTGCTCCACTTTCTCTATACCATCTTGCACTTTATTCTTCGTGGCATTCGCAATCTTTTCAATATCTAAAGTATTCTGATGCACTAAGTTAATTTTATCAGTAGATTCATTGGCCTGTTGCAGACACCTTTCCGTATCATATGCTTGCTGTATGATACCCTTTTGAATCTCTGTAATCGCCGATGATATATCTTTCGAAGATGTAAGCAGTAGCTCTGAGTTCTGATTAACATAATCTGCAGATTGAATTACGGAATCACCAACATCAGATGCTTTTATTATAAGTTCTCTCGTATTTTCAATCATATGATTGATACTCTTTGTCAAAACCTTAAACTCATCTTTTCTCTTTGTTTGGATATTAACAGTAAGATCACCTTCCGCTACTAAAGTTAATTTTTTGATTATATTTTTAATCTCTCTACTTATTCCTCTGGCGACTAATATCCCCATAACAGACGCAATACTTGTTGCAATTAATACAATAATTATCGTTAATACTTTAATTGAACCTGCCTTATCTGTTAAAGAAGTAGAAGGAATCAAAGCACATAATAGAGCACCAGTATCACCAACCTTGGAATATATAAACAAATATTTAATACCATTAACATTTACGTATGAATTTCCTTTATTTTGTGCAGATAAAATCGCATTCTTGTAATAGGATTTATCAATAAATTGAAACTTCAATTCTTTGCCAGCCGGAGTGATTTCTCTTCCATCTGGTGATATAAATGCAACCATACTATTTTTTGGAAGATCAAGTGATTTCAGTGCATCAGAAATTATATTCATTTTAACATCTATTATGATATACCCAATCTCTTTAAAAGAATTATTCACCAACTTCGTTGTTAATGAAAAACCATAATCACTATTTTGAATTTTCAAAGAATTGTCTATGTAATTATGATATCCCGACCATATACTAGCCTTATCACTTTTATTAATTTTAATACCCTCTTCTGACGCTACAAACTCTTCATATGGTTTTCGACTTGTTCCAAAATGATTTTTAGTTGTTATAGAATTTCCGTATTTTGTTATGATTGATACACTTCCGATATAACGATCCGTAATTGCTGTTTTCTTAACAGTCCCCGATACATTTTTATAAATTTCCAGTTCTTTTATTACATCGGAAGAAAAATGACCCGAATACAAATTGGCTGCATCTGTATTATTATTTAATTGAGTAGCTTTATCTTCGATGTTACTTAAGATTACTCGATAATAATCACTCATCGAATCAAACGATGATATATTGGCTTGAGTGAATGTTTGTATAAGTGACTTCGATGCATTCAGATAAGCAGTAATTCCTAATATTAAGATGAATAGTATTGGAATCAAAAAATACATCGTCAATTTTAAGCGTATACTGTGTAATACTTTAATAAAGCTCATTTTTTTAATACCGTTCTGCTTATGTTCTTTTCGTTGTACTCTTTGAAGTTCACTTTGTTGTTTTCTTTGATTCTCATAATTTTCTATCCTATTTATATCTTTACGTGTTTTCATCATCAACCCATTACCAACTTTCTTTTGTGTCATCGATTATCTTTAAGTTTGTATGTATTACTAATTTCTTTTGTTATATCATGCGTTTTTATCCGTTTTTAATAGCAATTTTATTTTACTTTTATAAATATCCTTTAACCATATTATAATTGCTATATTTTTTATATATCTTGTCATTAAAAATACAACAATACCGATTCCATACTTAATATAACTGCTATATCACCCAATTGCACATCCTATCCTTCCTTTATACGCAAAAAGGGGTAACTCAAGTCATTACAAGATGACTGAGATACCCCTTTTGATTATATCTAATTATATTTCGTATTCTAATAATCCTTAAGAACTAGAAGATCAATTTCGTATTTCGGTGATAATGGTTCACGTACGATCAATATATACTGCATATCTTTGTTTATACCCTTTATGTTTATCTCACCCAACAATTCAATTCTCGGTATTCACTCGGTGTAAGCGAATTGTATTTTTTAAAGGTACGCCAAAAATGTGGGTTATTATTAAAACCGATGCGCACTATAATTTCAGAAATCGGCAACATGGTATCCCGTAATAGTGTGGCTGCAACATCAATCCGGTATTTGATTAAGTAGTCAATAACTGATAAATTAGTCAACTTATAAAATCGGTTATTTAGCGTAGTGCGGTTTGTTGCAAACCTAATTGACAGCTGGTCAAGCGTAATTTTCATCTGGTAGTTATTATGAAGGAAGTTCAGAATTTCATCGATATCCTCTGGAATTTCGATAATATTCTTATCCTCACACTCCTGCTTTGAATCATATATTTTTGTGATTTTAATCAGGAGCTCCAAGTAGTAAGATCTTGAACGACAAGGCCAAGCATTATCTTTTTGAATCACCAGCTCCCTACCAATCAGTTCAGTAAGCTGTTGTACTCTATCAAAAGTATCATCCTCTAAGTGATATATTCCATTACTATAATTGTTTCTCAGCAAAAATGGATACAGCAAATATAAATCCTGTTGCTGAACTTCGGTGAAATAATAATCCGTTGCCCGAATACTTTTGTAATCAAAATACGGATTGATAATCTTGGGATGAAAATAAATCGCTTTTATGTTTAACTGGTTGTTATCAAGAAAAACAGTTTCATCAAATTCATTTAAACACAGTAAGGTAGGTGCTTTTAAATGATAAGCTTTGTTATTCAGATTAACCGTGCAAGCTCCTTGCTCTAGCAAAAGGATGCGAAAGCAGTTTTCTTCTGTATTCTCAGTTATTTCTAAGGATGGGATGTACTTTATGGGATGTTCATAGCCTTTATGGTATTCTATGCCTACGGTATCGTATATCATGATTCACCTTCCGTATTCGTTGATATCCATATTTTACTATACTGTTAAAAAAATGCAATGTTTATTTAATTAATTAATTGATTAATTAATTATCCCAATATCAAACAAATTATTTTCCCCAGTGTTCCAATTCTACAAATTGTGGTTTCATATCTTTACTCACAATAAACTCATCCTCTTTCGTAACAGCAATACCCTTTGGTACCTCCTTCAAAATTGTATTAATATTAGGCTGTCCGTAAAATATTCGATCGGGAATATTACTATAATGTTGAGGTATCATTACCTTAATGTTAAGATCTATTAGTTTCTTAAAGCTATCTGCATTCTTAACGTCGCCGTATTCTCCTGCATATGCAAGAATCAAATCAGCACCTTTCACAGCATTAATAGCCTTCTTTGATTCAATGTTATCCGTTTCACCCATAGCAACAATTTTGTAATCACCATATTGATACACAAAAATGATATTTTCCCCCAGATAAGCGACATGCTCTGAGGTATATCCGGTAATTTTAACCTTTCCTATCTTAGTTGTCTTGTTAATTCCATCAGCACGAATAATTTTAGGATTTCCTAGTACCTGATTAATACCAGCAACATGGTCACTGTGATCATGGCTGATCGTAATCACATCTGCCTCCATAATTGGAAATGTGCCAAAAAAATATTCACCATCTGTCCCATAAGGATCCGTCACCAACCTTGTACCGTCTGGAAAGGTGATATAGAAGCATGAATTCCCAATATACTTAACACTTATTGTGTCAGGCTTTGGTGCAGAGCTTATATTAGGAGTCCCTTTATTATCCAATGCAGGAGTAATGGTTTCTAAGGGTTGCGTAACTTTAACCGGTACCTGTGTCGGAGTTATTGTAGAATGATTGATCACATTCTTTGTATCACTCTTCGCGTCAGTGGATTGACTTTTTGGAGAGCATGCAGAAAGGGTGGAAAATACAAAAACCATTATAATAATGAAAACTTTTACAGGTGTATTTGTTTTAAAATGCATATTATTACCTCTTTCTTATGTAATTTTCTTTATTCTATAATAAATCCTTTTTTTAAAAAACTTCTTATCAACAATACCAAATTACATATCAACAATATTTGGCTGTTTTAGAAATCAAAAAGGGAGTCACTCAAGTCATTACATGACAATTGTGACACCCTTTTTGATTAAGCCTTTAACGAACTCTGCTAATTTGAAATTATTTATTATCCCAATAATTCTGCTTTAATAAATTAAATGGTGACATATCGCTGTACTTTACTTCGGCATCAAAATGATCCCCAGCTGCATGAGAGGTATTCATAGTAAATACAATGCCATCCTTTTTCAGGTAAAAATTAACGTTATTATCCTCACCAAATGGCCCACCCTCTATATATTCGGGGGTTTGATATTTTAACCTCTCCGCAAAGGTAGCCTTTTCACCAGAAGTGATCGGGTTAGAAGGAAAGAAAGCTTTTTTGAAAAATAGCTTTTCAAAATCATCATTGATTGTATAAATATCTTTGAGAGCAACCTCTTTCTGTGTCAAGCGATCTATGTTTAGCGTATATATATCGTCATTGGGATGAGCAGAACCTTGAATATTGCTATATCCCCAAAAAACAATGCTAACAATTTTATCATTTAACAAAGTAACAGCAGACTGGTAATCAATTTCCTTTACAGTATCACTTGAATCGGAAGGGTCGAGCTTTGCAAAGCTCTCTACTTTATCATTTACTAATTTATTTATAGCATCCATATTATTACCCGATAAAACTGGGTATTGAATTTTTATAGTACTCTTTTTATTTGGAGCTTTTGTGTACTTTGACATTTTGAACGAGTCAACTACAGGGCTTTGAGTCGGTTTTGTGGTTGGACTAATGGCTGCTTCTGTTGGACTTGGAGTATTTGTAGGCTTAGTGTTAACAACGGGACTCGGTGATGGCTTTGGAGTAATTTGAGAAGAACTACTCGGTGTTCCACACGAACAGAGACTGACAACCAAGGTTATGAGCAGTATCATACTTGCTAATTTTGATAAGTAAAATTTTTTCATTTGTAACCTCCTGTTTTTTACTATTTTATTAATTACTATAACCGTTTTTTGATCTAAGTCAAGTAAAAATAACATAATTTAACACATGTGTTAAGGATATTAAGATTTTTTATAATGTTAACGTAAATTATTAAAGTAGTAATTTATTGTCATTCAAATGATCAAATCTTCTCATGTCCTTCACATTTGTTCTGCCTACCTCCTCAAATACAGGTTAGTTATTCTGTAATCTGATTAACAAACCAAAGATTGTTATCCTCATAATAAAGATATTTTTCTTGTCCACAGATAACACAGGTATATCTTTGTCCTACCCCTCCTGCCCGCAAACTTGCGGCTCTTCTAATATCCTTAATCCGGTCGATCTCAAATTCTCTACCATCCTCCCAACGGATACTCTTCGGTCGCAGGATCCCATCTTTGGTGAATTCAGCAGTGACATCAACATAAATCTTACTCATTCTTTGACTCCTTATTTGATATATTTTGGTTGTATAGATAGGCTATAACTCTTTGTTTACTTGGTTTTTCTATTAATCACTTGAATTGCTCTCCACCTTCAATTAGTGATACGTTTAAAAGCGACTTGTTGCAACCTTATTCTTCTCTTCTACTTATAAGAATCCATGTGGATGCACCGTATGATCCTCTTTCGCATTAACCGCAGATAAAAGCTTATCCTGATACATCAGCCCACGCTGGATACTATAGAATCCAAACCTACGCCGAATATCATCCACCGCGCCATCTATTTTTCTTAACTTATCCCGATGCTCAATGCTTTCAAATAGACTAATTTGTTCAGCAGAGCCTTCCGGAACCAAATCTGCTCCCCGAATTCCAATGCTTCTGATTGGTTTCTCCCAGTTATAGTTCTCCAAAAAGAGCTGGTATGCTTCTTTCGCAATCTCCCCCGTAATGTTAGTTCCCCGATCCATCTTTCTTTGTCTTGTAAAATGATATAAGCCATTATCCCGAATGCTAATTTCAATGACCTGGCTCTTAAAACCATTCTCCCGAAGTCGTGCTGCCACACTTTCCGCTAAGATATAAATGGTAATCTTAACATCCTCATCATTCTCCAAATCGCGCGGGGTTGTGGTGCTATTCCCAATAGACTTAATCGGCGCAGAAGAATTGTCCTCCCTTACCGGTGAAGTATCATAACCATTGGCAAACATCCATAGCATACTACCTACTTTCCCCAAAGATGAATGAAGAATCTTCTCATCACACTCTGCAATATGACCAATAGTCGTAATCCCTAACGTTTGCAGCTTTTTGGTCGTGCTACGCCCTACATATAACAGATCTGAGGAAGGAAGCTTCCAAATCAAGTTCCGATAATTCTCTCTGGAAAACTCCGTAATTGCATCCGGCTTCTTATAATCCGAACCCAGCTTTGCATAAATCTTGTTCCAGGAGACTCCGATGCTCACCGTAACCCCTAGCTCTGCTTTGATGCGATTACTAATCTCTGACGCAATCCTTTTCCCATCCCCTTTTATTGAACAGCTCTCAGACACGTCGAGCCAAGATTCGTCCACCCCAAACGACTCTTGCAAATCCGTGTAATCTCCATATATCTCCTTGGCCATTCTTGAAAAGCGTAGATACAAGTCCATCCTAGGAGACACAAAGTTAATATCCGGACATACCTGTCTCGCCTGCCAGATTGCCATTCCAGTTTTCACGCCACATTTCTTAGCAATATAATCAGCGGTTAACACAATTCCATGCCTAGCTTCGGGATCACCGCCTACTGCCAATGGCTTACCACGCAGTTCGGGGCGGTGCAACAACTCCACGCTTGCATAAAATGCATTCATATCACTATGTAAAATAGTACGATCCTTCATCCCACTAAGCTCCAATTCATTCACTCTATATGTAACAGTATATATCTAATTAAATTAGATTGCAATAGACTTATTGTACCAATTTCTAATAACATTAGATTTTACTATTGCATTCACCTTCTTCTTGTTATATGATAGAGTAAGAAAGCATATAGTTAAAACCACTCAAAAACATAGGATAGAAAGTGAGTATCAATTATGTCAAACCTTGGCCTAGTTATAGCCCAATATCGAAAAAATAAAAAACTGTCGCAGCCGGACTTAGCCGGTGAGCTTGAAAAGTATGGTATTCAAATCAAATACAAATCCATCTCCAGTTGGGAGAAAGGCGGAAGCATACCAAGTTCGGTTCAGCTACTCGCTCTATGCCAGATTCTAGATATCACGGATATCTACGGCACCTTTATTGGTTCCTCTCCTTCCTATCCATTCTCGATGCTCAATGCTGACGGCAAGCTAAAAGCAGAGGAATATATCCGTCTCCTCCTGTCCTCCGGCTTATATAACCGCGAACCTGATAACGTAATCGCATTCCGACAGCCTGTAGAACGCCCCATCAAACTTTATAACTTACCTGCATCGGCTGGTTCCGGTCAATTCCTAGACGGCGACGATTTTGTTGAAATCATGGTAGGGGATGAAGTGCCTGAAACGGCAGACTTTGGAATTCACTTAAGTGGAGATAGTATGCAACCGCAATTTGTCGATGGCCAAGTCGTATGGGTACACCAGCAACCAACTCTACATAGCGGTGAAATCGGTATCTTCTTCTTGGATGGAAATGCTTATTGTAAGAAGTATAAGGAAGATGGCGATGGGATATCGCTGATATCGCTTAATAGGAAATATGAAGATGTTAAGGTTGGGGATGGGGATGTGTTTATGATATTTGGGAAGGTTGTTCGGTAGAATTGAAGACAAAAACCAAACCGAAGCAGAATCTAATTAGACTGGATTTTGTTTCGGTTTGGTTTGATATTAACAACTTCTAATTTGGATATATTGAAGAAAATATGACTCAATTCACCGGATATGATTAAACTGCTGGAACAATGCAAAGAATGGATCACTGAGGGTTTATGCTTCCAATATGACACAGTGGATTTTAACAAAAAGTATGACAATTCCTTCTTCAAAGTACCTGGAGGTGGTGATATGGATATGCTCACAAACTTCCGATATGACAATCCCCATGAAAAGAATGGATACTATTATTACGACATACCTTCCGATTCCGGCAAAAACGATAAGGCAAATAAGGTATCGCAATTTACCATGAGATTACCCTATGTAATTGTTTCACTCATCACTAATATATTATTGATACAATAATACCAGCTATCGCTATCAGAATGCATAAACCACTACCAATACGAGTTGATATGATATAAAGGTCCGATGGCTCTGTTGCATCGTACGATTTCCAACTTTCTGTGATTTCCCAGATATGTTTGGGAAATACCAAAAGTAATAAACCTATTATAAAAACTACAATAAATAAAATCATAGCTATAACCCTCCTTTTTTTTATCATTCAATTTTGACATCCATTTTTCAACCATTTACCATTTTACTGGCTTTGCCACTAATCTGTAACTTTCAAATATTTTTTAATCAGCTTTCCCATTCCATTCCCAAATTCCTTCGCATTCAGCAATCGAAGTGGGTACAGACCCGGTTCCTCAGTGTGAACAACCGTCTTACTTTCTGCTACAATTGTCTTCCATTCCGTGCTCACCACGTAATAACCGTCCTGTGTAATCTCAATTTGTTCATGATAGGGATAAATAATCCTAATATCTGAGTCATACCGACTATCGCCACCTGCAATTTTGTCACCATAATGAGTTATTACAAAGGACGATTTATAAAGCGGAAATACATAGGTGTGCCCTACATTCAAAAGTACCGCTTTTTCAATACCAATTGCATTTTCACACTCCACCTTAATAGTTTCATAAGGTTTAAAGTCACCGTACCAAGACCTGTTCACTTTTACATTGTAAATGACATGGGTCTCCCCCGTTTTAAATTTTCCGTTTTTTTCAAACTTATCATCATAAATCTCATAGTTATAAGTCTTTAAATAAGCACTAGTAATCGTGCCCTCTATGATACTGCAGCCACTTTTCAACATTCTATCATTCAACATACTTTCCCTAAACCCAAGAATGTCAGCAGATGCTCCTGAATTGACCTTATTAATTCCTGCAATCTCAACATCGTTATTGGGTATTTTCAAAGAGCCATATTCAACAATATCCGGAAAAACCTTATTTTGTGAATCAACAGGCTTTTCAGTGATTTTACCAATACTCATTGAATCAGTTTGCTTTTGTCCGCCTGGAGCAGTAGAAATATTATGACTATGTTTGGGCAATGCATTAACTGCTGCCACACTAATCGACACAGTGACCAGTAGCGCCGCAGCAACCGCCACTGCGTAACGTATAATTGAACTTCTTCGCTTCGATTTATATTCCTTTGGTTTATATTCCTTGAGTTTATATTCCTCTGATTTATATTCCTTCGGTTTATATTCCTTCGCTTCCTCAACATACTTTTCATCAATTTTACTTAGTTCTTCAAACATTTTCTCACTCTTCAAACGACAACGCCCCTCTCTTCCAAATAATCTCTGAGTTTTTTGCGCATGCGAAACAAGTCCGATGTCACCTTGCTTTCTGATCTGTGCCATTCAAGTGCAAGATTTCTAATCGATTCACCATACCAATATCGTTTCACGAACAGAACACGATTGTCGCGAGATTGTAGCTCCAAAAAATGATTTAATTCCTTGGCAATCTCCTTGCTTTCCATCTCCCTATCAATTGAAATGATATGAGGAATTGTCTCATCGAGTTCTGAGAGTAATTCCTCCATGTAACTGTTACGCTTTTCCCTGTGTTTTGTACGATACAAATCGAATGAGGTGTTTCGCGCGATCGTACTTAAGAATGCAAAGAGAGATTTTGGAGTAGTTGGCGGAA